>OIYY01000674.1_pt1 | contig 22606 bp, 12 predicted proteins | sample 1588341 | NCBI WGS metagenome assembly OIYY01 (sample SAMN03283287) | human gut metagenome | biome: human-associated habitat; material: feces | host: Homo sapiens | place: Peru | collected 2012 | reverse complement strand
CTTACAGGTTCTGTTCTTACATCTTTAGTGAGTGGTGATAAGAAGGGAACTGTTGTAACTGACCCTGCTAAGACAGCCGGAATGTTTAAGAACACTGTTAATGCAATTGATATGAGCAAAAATATAGATAAACAGCTTAGAAATTCTGATGGAACTGTTAATATGAACGGTCTCTATGAGACAATAGGAAGCTATGCTTCAATGGGAGCAAGATTCAATGTTGCTAATCAGATGATTAGTGTATCTTCAAAGAATTCATCATCTGAAGTAACTAAGCCAGAAGAGACAACAAAGGCTCAGGAAACAACTAAAGCAACAGAAAGCACAACAAAGGAGACACAGGCTCCAACAAAGGCAACAGAGGCAACAACAAAGGAGACACAGGCTCCGACAAAGGCAACAGAGGCAACAACAAAGGAGACACAGGCTCCAACAAAGGCTACAGAGGCGACAACAAAGGAAACACAGACAACAACTGAAGCTACAAAGGCAACGCAGGAAGATACTTCAGTATCAACAAAGGGTGAGAAGTTAATTCTTAATGCTAATGATGCAGCAACAGGAAAGATTAAGAAGTCAACTGTAGTTGATGGATTTAAGATTGTTGCAACAAGCAAGAAGACAGTAACAGTTGATAAGAGTGCAAAGGATTACAAGAATATCAGCTTTACCAAGAGAATCAAGCTTGGTGGAGCAGGAAGCGAATCTGCAAGAGCTATTGCATTTAAGACAGCAGGTGAATCTAAAGTAAAGATATATGCAACAAGTTCAGATACAGATACAAGCAGACTTATTAAGATTATTGATAAGGATGGCAATGATGTAACAAGTACATCAAAGATTCCTGGTTCATCACTTAAATCAGTATCATTCAGACTGGATGAAGCAGGTGAGTATTATATTGTGTCAGAAGATGGCGGAATTAATATTTATTATGTAGAAGTATCTAATGGTATTGCTTACTAATTAAATATAGTATGACAGAAGGGCTGCCACAGTGGACTAAACCATTGTGACAGTCCTTTTTGTATGATTTTTTTGTAAGAGATTGCATCATTTGAAAAGGTGGAATGTATGTGCAGTTACAATTGATCATGTGAAATATATACAATATATTGAGGGGTGACTGTAAATATCTATACAAAATAACGAAAAATCCCCCTGAAAGTAGGTATTTATTGCAACATGGTACCGTTTAGCTTTAATTAGTACTAAAAGCCTATAGCGGTACTATATCTTTATTTGTAAAAAGTTGCTAAGATAGCGCCATAGTGCTTGCGCATTATAACAAATGTGCACAAAAAGATGCATTGGGAGGAGAACTATGAAGGCTATAATAGGCAAAGCAGCCCGCAGAAAATGGGCATGGATACTTGCATTAGTTATGACAGTAAGTATCATTATTCCAACTTCTTTACTTACAGTTAAGGCTGAGAAGTTAGGAACTCTTGAAATTACGGAAGCTTCAGGAAAAAGCGAAGCAGCATATGTCGAGTGGACAACAGTTAAGAATGCTGCAAAATTTGAAGTTACAGTAACTGGTAACGGAAAGACAACAAAGCTTGATGACCAGCTTATAAGAGAGTATAAGGATGGTCACTGGAGAGCAGATGCAGTAGGTTTGGCAGCAGGTGAGTATACATTTACTGTATCAGTTGCTAATGATGATGCATCAGACAAGACTTCGGTAACAACTGATAAGGTTGCAGTTGTTAATTATGACAGAACTGGTTTTGGCTGGGTTAATGGAACATCATCAGGTGCATACAATGAAGATGGTACATTAAAGGACAATGCAATAGTTCTTTATTTAACAGAAGAGACTAAGGATACAATGACACTTGATGTTGTTACTTCTAACAAGGGCGCAACAACATTGGGAACAGGTATTGTTGAAATCTTATCTTTATATAAGAAGGGTTACGATAAGAGACCTCTTGATATAAGAGTTGTTGGAACAGTTTCTAATTTAGGAAAGATTAACAGTGACAAGGATTGCAAGGGCGATCTTGTAATTACAGGAAGCAGCGACAGCAAGAGATTATCAACTGGTGTTACAGTTGAAGGTATCGGAGAAGATGCTGTGGCATTAGGATGGGGATTAAGACTTAAGAATGTTTCTAATGCAGAAGTAAGAAATATCGGTTATATGCTTTGTGATTCTGATGAGGGTGATGATGTTGGTCTTCAGCAGGGCAACGACCATATCTGGGTTCACAACTGTGATATGTTCTATGGTAATGCAGGTGGTGATGCAGATCAGGCTAAAGGTGATGGAGCACTTGACTGCAAGAAATCTACATATGTTACATTCTCATATAACCATTTCTGGGATAACGGAAAATGTAACTTACTTGGACTTTCAGAAGGAACTACAGAAGGACTTTACATTACATACCATCATAACTGGTATGATCATTCAGACAGCAGACATCCTCGAGTAAGATATTATTCAGCACATGTTTATAACAACTACTACGATGGAAATGCAAAGTATGGTGCAGGCTCAACACTTGGTTCATCAGTATTTGTTGAGAGCAACTACTTTAGAAATTGCCCATATCCAATGCTTACATCAATGCAGGGCTCAGATGTATTTGCAGGTGGAACAGACAGAGATGTTGCTAACAAGGCTACATTCTCTAAGGAAGCAGGTGGAACAATCAAGGCATTTGGAAATATTTTGACAGGTTCATATACTTTCATTCCTTATGGTTCATCAACATATACTCTTAAGGGAGTTGAGACAGCTTATAATCTTAATGGAACAACATCTACTCAGGATTTTGATGCTGTAGTAGTTTCATCAGCAGATGAAAAGATTGGTTCAGATGTTAAGTCTTATACAGGAAGCAACACATATAACAACTTTGACACATCAGATATTATGTATTCTTACAAGGCTGACAAGGCAGAAGATGTTCCTGCTATTGTAACAGCAAATGCAGGAAGAATGAATGGTGGAGATTTCAAATGGACATTCAATAATGATGTTGATGATGCTTCATATGCAGTTAATGCAGAACTTAAGAAAGCACTTCAGAATTATGAGAGCCAGATTAAGTTAATCGGTGGTTCAGTAGGTAAGAATAACACTACTGGAGAAGGGGAGTCTTCAACAAAGGCTACAGAAGCAGAGACAAAGGCAACAGAGGCTACAACAAAGGAAACAGAAGCAACAACAAAGAATAATGAGACAACAAAGGCTGAGGAAACAACTAAGGAGACAACAGCTGCAACTCATACATATATTGCTGATAAAAAAACAAATGATTCTTATTTCACAATTGGTGGTTCATTAAAGGATAGTGAAGCAACATATAATGGAAAAACATATAGTAAGGCTGTAAAGCTTGATTCAAAAGGTTCAATTACATTTAAAACAACTACAGATAATGCAACATTATCTATATTAGTTTCAGCTAAGAAGTCGGGTTCTTCAGTAAAAGTAAATGATGATGTATCATTTAAAGAAATTGGAACATCTGTTGAGTATAGAACAGTTGAATTAGGCAAAGCAGGAACATATGTAATTAAGCAGAACAAGAATGAAAATTACATTTATATGGTAGTTGTAACTGAAAAAGGACAGGCTGCAACAGAATCTTCAACAAAGGCAACAGAGCCGGCAACAAAGGCAACTGAAGCAACAACAAAAGCGACTGAGGCAACAACAAAGGCTACAGAAGCAACAACAAAAGCAACAGAAGCTACAACAAAGAATGAAGAAACAGCAAAGGAAACAGAGACACCTTCAGTTCCTTCAGAGGCAGGCGAATATGATTCAAAGAGTCTTTCATATTCAGGTGCATATACAGATATAAGCACAAAGAAAGATTCTGAATTTAAGAATGCTAAATATGTTTCAACTTCAGAGGAAATCCGTGCCGCAATAGATAATGCAAAGGCAGGAGATGTAATCATTATTAAAGAAGGAACATATAAGTTTGATTCTATTGAAAGCATGATGGCAAAGGATGACAAGGGAAAGACAGGCGCTCCTGCATTATACATCACTAATAATGGAGTAGCAGATAACTATATCATTCTTAAGGCAGAATACGGCAAGAGTGTTAAGTTTGATTTCTCATCACAGAAGTTAGCTTCATTTAACAGAGGACTTATTCATTATGCTGATTACTGGTATTTTGAAGGAATAAACTTCTATCATGCAGGAGATAATGGTGTTCTTCTTGCTGGAAGCAATAACATTTTTGAAAAATGTGTATTTGAGGCTAACAGAGATACAGGTCTTCAGATTGCAAGAAAAGATGCAAATGCACAGCCGACTAAAGATACATGGCCAAGCAACAACCTGATTATCAACTGTACATCATTTAATAATGTTGACCCAGTTGATGAGGGTGGAAATGGTGAAAATGCAGATGGATTCGCAGCTAAGCTTACATGTGGTGAAGGCAATGTATTTGATGGATGTATCTCATACTGTAATTCAGATGATGGATGGGATCTTTACGCTAAGCCAGCAACAGGTTCAATTGGAGTAGTTACAATCAGAAACTGTATAGCATATGGTAATGGAAAGCTTTCAGATGGTTCTGGAGAGGCTGCCGGAGATATGAATGGATTCAAGCTTGGAGGAAGCAATGGAAAAGTTCCAACACCTCATGTTGTATTAAACTGTATTGCATTAAATAATGGTGCATGTGGTTTTACAGACAATGGTAACGGCGGTGCATTAACTTTAATGAACTGTACAAGCGTTGCTAATGGTAAATATGCAAAGAAGTCTAATTTCACTTTCTACAGATCATCAAGCGATTCAATGTATATGGGACTTGTATCTGTAGACGATACAGACTCAGATAAGTTTGTTGGAAAGATGTTAAATTCAATCTATTTTAACTCTAAGAAGTATTATAGAATATCAGGCATGATACCAACAGTAATGGCAAATGGAGACAAGAAGGGTGATGTTGTAAGTAACCCATCTGGTATATCAGGTATGTTTATAAGTACAAATAATACTATTGATACTAATAAGAGCCTTGATTCTCAGATAAGAAATGCAGATGGAACTATTAATGTTAAGGGAATTTATGAGACAACAGGTGAATATGCAACTATGGGAGCACATTTTGGTTCTGCTAACCAGATCATAAAGGTTTCAGTAAACACTAATGTAAAGGAAGATGAAACAAAGACAGAGGAGACATCTTCTTCACAGGAAACAACAAAAGCAACAGAAGCAACAACAAAGGAGACACAGGCTCCAACAGAAGCAACAACAGAAGCTGCAGGACAGAAGCTTATTCTTAATGCTAACAATATGAAAGCTGAAACAATTAAGTCATCAATCTACGCAGATGGATTCAAGATTAATGCTTCATTAGATGATGGAACTGTTACTGTAGACGGTAATACTAAGTCATATAATGGAAAGAGCTTTAAGCAGAGAATTAAACTTGGCGGAGCAGGAACAACAGCAAAGAGATCTATTGAGTTTAAGACAGCAGGGGCTTCAACAGTTACTGTATATGCAATTAGTTCAACAAAAGATAAAGAAAGAAAATTACAGCTTATTGACAAAAATGGTAAGACAGTAGCAACATCAGCAACAATTGGTGGAACAAGTCTTGTGACAGTAACATTTAATATTAAAGAGGCAGGGGAGTATTATATAGCTAGTACATCAGGTGGAATTAATGTATATTATGTTGAAGTATCTAATGGTATAGCATTAACAGGCTCTACAGAGGCACCAACAACAGAGCCAACACAGGCACCTACAGAGGCACCAACAACAAAGCCAACACAGGCACCTACAGTTGCGCCAACAACAGAATCAACACAGGCTGCAACAGAGCAGGAGACAACAAAGACTGCTGGAAGCACAACAGCACCTACACAGGCACCAACTGTAAAGCCATCACAGGCTGACAGCACAGTTTCAGCAGATGTTAAGAAGCCAGAAGTAGGAGCAGATGAAGAAAAGATTACTAACTCACAGGTTGAGACAGTATCTTCAGATACAGCAGCATCAGCTAAGACACCAGAAGTTGCAGCAGATGAGACAAAGACAGGTGATGCAAGCCATATGATGATGTATGTAATTATATTCATCAGTGCATTAGCAGTATTTGCAGGATCAGCAGTTGTATCAAAAAGACGCAGAGTAAAGTAATATTCGATTAATAATATACTTATAAGAATTTACTTCTCCTAATATTTCTAAAAGAGGCTTTCGGTATAATGCCGGAGGCTTCTTTTAATTTTAATAAAAATATAAAGAAAAATGCTAAAAAACTTAAAAATCACTTGCATTATGCCATAGGCTGTGATATATTTTCTTAGACACAAAAACAAATGTCCGTCAGAGAAAGACAGAACAGAGGGAAGTGTCTTTTAGATTTTACATATTGAAGGAGTTAAAAATGAGCGATAAGTTAAGAGTTGGTATCCTTGGTGGTACTGGTATGGTAGGACAGAGATTTATAACATTACTTGAGAATCATCCATGGTTCGAGGTTGTATTAGTTGCAGCTTCAGGACGTTCAGCAGGAAAGCTTTATGAAGAAGCTGTTGATGGACGCTGGAAAATGCAGACACCAATGCCAGAATTTGTTAAGAAGATGACAGTATATGATATGGATAAGGATTTTGATGAAATCGTATCTAAGGTTGATTTCGTATTCTGTGCAGTTAACATGCCAAAGGATCAGATTAAGGCTATAGAGGAAAGATATGCTAAGGCAGAAGTTCCAGTTGTTTCTAATAACAGTGCTAACCGTTGGACACCAGATGTTCCTATGGTTGTTCCAGAAATCAATCCGGAGCATCTTGAGGTTATCAAGTATCAGAAAGAAAGACTTGGCACTAAGAGAGGATTTATCTGTGTTAAGCCTAACTGCTCAATCCAGAGCTACACACCAGCTCTTAATGCTTTAAAGGAATTCGGACCAAAGCTTGTTGTTGCAACAACATATCAGGCAATCTCAGGTGCAGGTAAGACATTTGAGCAGTGGCCAGAGATGGTTGAGAATATTATCCCTTACATTGGTGGTGAGGAAGAAAAGTCTGAAAAAGAGCCATTAAGATTATGGGGTAAGATTGAGGATGGAAAGATTGTTCCAGCTACAGATCCTGTTATCACATGCCAGTGTATCAGAGTTCCAGTACTTGATGGACATACAGCAGCAGTATTCGTAAACTTCGAGAAGAAGCCTACTAAGGAACAGATTATTGAGAAGTGGAGAAGCTTTAAGGGAGTTCCACAGGAACTTAATCTTCCAAGTGCTCCAAAGCAGTTCATCCAGTATCTTGAAGAGGATGACCGTCCACAGGTTAAGCTTGATGTTAACTACGAGAACGGAATGGGAGTTTCACTTGGCCGTTTAAGAGAAGACAGCGTATTTGATTATAAGTTCGTTGGTCTTTCACATAATACATTAAGAGGAGCTGCAGGTGGAGCTGTTCTTATTGCGGAGCTTCTTAAGGCTCAGGGTTATATAACTCCTAAGGATGCAGAATAATTAAATTCTAATACACATACCAGAAAAGAGATGTCAGAGATGGCATCTCTTTTTGCATAGTAAGGGCAATCAGAATAGAAGCAAAATTTATTATCATACTTGCCTAAATATTTGATATGCGATAAAATTAAAAGACGATTTAATGAGTTAGTAAAGAGGGGAATCAGGCAGCAATGAAGGAAAATCATTTTTATGCAATGTTATCCAGAATGAAGTATATTAACAGATGGGGACTTATGAGAAATACAAGAAATGAGAACCTGTGTGAACATAGTCTGGAGGTTGCATTTGTAGCGCATGCGTTAGGCATAATTAATAATGAAGTTTATGGTGGAAATATTAATGCTGAGAGGTTGGCAATTCTTGGAATGTATCATGATGTAACCGAGATTATAACAGGGGATATGCCAACACCTGTAAAGTATTATAATCCAGTTATAAGGAATGCTTACAAAGAGGTGGAGAAAGTAGCCGGAAAGCAGATGTTATCGGGACTTTCACCTGAAATAAGGGACAGATATGAAAGTGTGCTTACAGAGACAGAAGAAGAAAAAGAACTATGGAAATATGTAAAAGCCGCTGATAAGATATCCGCATATATCAAATGTCTTGAAGAACGAAAGACAGGGAATATGGATTTTGCAGATGCTGAACAGACTATTTATAAAGCTATTACAGATATGCATATGGATGAGGTTGATTATTTTATGAAAGAATATATCCCAGCTTATATGCTTACTCTTGATGAATCAGGGGATGAATACAGCGATAATTAGTTATTTGTAACGGGAGAATATTATGTTATATGGAAGAACAGATGAGCTTAATAAGCTGAATGATTATTATAATGGTGTAGGCAATTCACTTATTATGCTTTATGGAAGAAGCAATATCGGAAAAACGGCATTGCTTAGAGAGTTCATTAAAGATAAGAAAGCATTTTATTATAATGCAGCACTGGCATCTGAAAAGGAGCAGGCAGAACTTCTTGCCATGCATATGAACAGGGCGGGGCTGATTACTGATTATGAAATGCAGGGGCTTATGGAATTATCAGATGATGTATCAATTATTTATACACATTTGTTTAAAAGTACAGCAAAGCTTGAAGGGGATACCAAGGTTGTTATTATTGAGGAGTTCCAGAATATAGTAAAGAACAGTGATGCATTTATGCCGGTTATAGATGAAGTGGTAAAAGGCAGCCTTTACGGTGAGAAGGTTGTTGTGATTGTGACGAGTTCATCTGTAAGCTGGATTGAAAACAGTATGGTATCTGCAATAGGCAGATATGCATTGTCTATAAGTACATTTATTAAACTTAAGGAACTGAGTTTTGTTGATATTGTCAGGATGTTTCCAAAGCATTCAGTGCTTGATGCAATGGCAATATATGCAGTAACCGGCGGCGTTCCAGGATATCTTGCACAGTTTAGTGCAGGGAAGAGCCTTAAGGATAATATTGTACAGAATGTTCTTAATAATGGAAGAATGTTAAGAACCGCAGGAAGTGATTATATTAAGGAAGAACTCAGGGAGACTTCGCTTTATAATACGATTCTGTACTGCATTGCACAGGGAGAGAATAAGCTTAATGAGCTTCATGTACATACAGGATTCGGACGAGATAAAATAAGTGTATATCTTAAGAATCTTATTGACAGGGAAGTGGTTGAGAAGATATATTCATATGACAAAGGTGGAAAAGAATATACAAGAAAGGGTTTGTACAGGATTAAGTCGGGATATACTGAATTCTGGTTTAAATTTATTTATCCTAATGAATCACAGCTTGAAATAATGGATTCAGCTGATTTTTATGATGAATATGTACGGCCATATATATATGATTACGCCAAAGAGGCTTTTGTCAGGGTTGCAACAGAATTTATAGAATTGCTTGATTCAATGAACAGGCTTGAAATTAAGATAAGCCGTCGTGGAAGATGGTGGGGCAAGAACGGGGATATTGATATTATTGCCTGTGATAATGAGGACAGGTATCTTGTCGGCAAATGTAACTGGGAAAACGATGTGTTTTCATTCAGTATGTTTGAAGAATTTATGCTGAATGTTAATCAGGCGGGAATTGGCAAGGATTATATATATCTTTTTTCTAAGGATACATTTGACGGGGAACTTAAGAACTTTGCAGCAGATAATGATAATGTGAAGCTGATAAGTCTTAAGGATTTATAACAGGTGCAGTTATGCACAGAAATGAGGAATACGATGGGAAAATCCGTATATATCGCGGAAAAACCAAGCGTGGCGCAGGAGTTTGCCAAGGCACTGCATGTGAACTTCACAAGAAAAGACGGATATCTTGAGGGTGGAGACCATATTGTGACATGGTGTGTAGGACATCTGGTAACTATGAGCTACCCGGATGCATATGATCCTAATCTGAAAAGATGGAGCTTTGACACATTGCCATTCATACCAAAGGAATTCAAGTATGAGGTTATACCTGCAGTTGCGAAACAGTTTAATATAGTTAAAGACATTCTTACAAGGGATGATGTTGAATATATATATGTGTGTACCGATTCAGGACGAGAGGGAGAATATATATACAGGCTTGTGAGGCAGGAGGCAGGCGTTAAGGGAAAGAAAGAGCGCCGTGTGTGGATTGATTCGCAGACCGAGGAAGAGATTCTTAAAGGAATTAATACGGCTAAAGATATATCTGAATATGATAATCTGAGTGATTCAGCGTATCTTCGTGCGAAGGAAGATTATCTTATGGGAATTAATTTCTCAAGAGTTCTTACATTGAAATATGGACGCAATATTGCTAATTACCTGCACCTTGACAGGGCAGTTGTATCTGTCGGAAGGGTTATGACATGTGTTCTTGGAATGGTAGTAAGAAGAGAACGGGAGATAAGAAGCTTTGCAAAGACTCCGTTCTACAGAGTTATTGGACAGGCACAGGCTGACAATTCAACATTTGATGCAGAATGGCGTGTAAGTGATAAGAGTATGTATGCCGGTACGCCACATTTATATAAGGATAATGGTTTTAAGGATAGGGAAAAGGCTGAGGAACTGGTTAAGTTCTTATCTGATCCACTGCCGGCACAGGGAGTAGTTGATTCTATTGAGAGAAAGAAAGAAACCAAGAATCCACCGCTTCTGTACAATCTTGCCGAGATTCAGAATGAATGCAGCAAGCTGTTTAAGATAAGCCCTGATGAGACCCTTAATATTATTCAGGAGCTGTATGAAAAGAAACTGGTTACTTATCCAAGAACTGATGCGAGAGTGTTATCAACAGCGGTAAGTAAGGAAATACATAAGAATATAGGCGGACTTAGGAATTTTCCTCCTGTGAAGGAGATAGCAGAGCATATATTACAGAATAATATGCAGAAGGGGATTGAAAAGACAAGATATTGCAACGATAAAGCAATCACAGACCATTATGCGATTATTCCGACAGGACAGGGGTTTAACAATTTAAAGAACTTGTCAGTTACAGCTGCGAGAACTTATGAGATAATTGTAAGAAGATTCTTAAGTATATTCTATCCACCGGCTATTTATCAGAAGGTAAGTATTACCAGTGATGTAAAGAATGAAAAACTGTATGCTTCATTTAAAGTGCTTGTAGATGAAGGGTATCTTAGCGTAGCTAAGAACTCATTTGCAAAGGCGAGAAATGATGCAAAAGTAAAGGATGATGATAGCGTCGATAATAAGGAAGATAATAAATGTGATGCAGCTTTATTTGAGGTATTGAAAAAATACAGAAAAGGTTCTACAATCACATTTAATGGGTTTAATATCAAAGAAGGTGAAACATCACCTCCTAAGAGATATAATTCAGGTTCTATTATTCTTGCAATGGAGAATGCAGGACAGCTTATTGAAGATGAGGAGCTGCGTGCCCAGATTAAGGGTAGTGGAATAGGAACAAGTGCTACCAGAGCTGAAATCCTTAAAAAACTTAATACTATTAAGTATATTTCTATTAATTCTAAGACACAGATTATTACACCTACATTTTTAGGTGAGATAATATATGATGTTGTAGATAATTCTATCAGGCATCTGCTTAATCCGGAGCTTACGGCAAGCTGGGAAAAAGGACTTACAGGTGTAGCAGAGGGGAATATTACAGCAGATGAGTATATGGAAAAGCTTGATGGTTTTGTTTCGAGAAGAACAAGGGCTGTTATGGCATTAAGGAATCAGGCGGGGCTTATAGGACTTTTTAACGAGACCGCTAAGAATTATAAGTAAATGAGTGAAAGGAATTAAATATATGTGCGGAATTGCAGGATATGTAGGGGACAGAGAAAGCGCAGATGTACTTGTAGATGCATTATCTAAGCTTGAATACAGAGGATATGATTCAGCAGGTATTGCGGTATTTGATCATGGTAATATAAAGGTCAAGAAGTGCAAGGGAAGACTTGCTAACCTTGTTGAGAAGATGGATGAAGAAGGAAAACCACAAGGACATGTTGGAATTGGCCATACAAGATGGGCTACGCATGGAGAACCATCAGACATTAATTCACATCCACATGGCAATAAGAGAGTTACTATTGTACATAACGGTATAATTGAGAACTATAAGAAGCTTAAAGATTTTCTTGTCGGAGAGGGATATAGCTTTGCAAGTGAAACAGATACTGAGGTTGCTGCAAAGCTGCTTGATTACTATTATGATGGTGACCCGATGAAGACTATTGCAAAGGTACTGTCAGAGATTAAGGGTTCATACGCACTTGGAATTATGTTCAGGGATTTCCCTGATGAGATATTTGCAGTAAGAAAGGACAGCCCTCTTATTGTTGGCGTTGGAGAACATGAGAATTTCATAGCATCTGATGTTCCGGCTATTATTCACTACACAAGAGATTATTACCTTCTTGACCAGAATGAGATTGCAGTTATTAAGAAGGATTCAGTTAAGATATACGATGTTCATGGTAATGAGATACATAAGGAATTAAATACTGCTGACTGGGATGTTGATGCTGCAGAAAAGGGCGGTTATGCGCACTTTATGCTTAAGGAAATTCATGAGCAGCCAGATTCTGTAAAGAGAACAATTATGCCAAGAATCATGGACGATATGCCTGATTTCAGTGCAGAAGGATTCAATCCTGATAAGTTAAAGAATTATAAGAATATATATATTGTTGCCTGTGGTACTGCAATGCATGCCGGAATGGTCGGTAAATATATAATAGAAAAGATAGCAAGAGTATCTGTAACTGTTGATATTGCATCAGAATTCAGATACAGAGATCCTCTTATTAGTGAAGATGACCTTATGATTGTTATATCACAGTCAGGTGAGACTGCTGATACTAAGGCTGCACTTGAACTTGCAAAACAGGCAGGTGCTGATACTATGGCAATTGTTAATGTCAAGGGTTCATCAATTGCAAGAGAAGCAGATATGGTTGTATATACACATGCAGGTCCTGAGATTTCAGTTGCTTCAACGAAGGCATATATGGTTCAGGTATCAATTATGTATTTAATTGCATTTGAATTAGCTTATGCTAATGGTAAGATGGATGAGGCAGAATGCAGCAGATATACTAAGATGCTTGAAGAAATACCTGAGGTTATTGAAGAAGCCATTGCACTTGAGAGTAAGTGTCAGTTTGCAGCATCCAAGCTTATTAATGCAGACAGTCTTCTTTATATAGGACGAGGTCTTGATTATGCACTCAGTATGGAAGGTTCTCTTAAGTTAAAGGAGATATCTTATATTCATTCTGAATCATATGCAGCAGGAGAGCTTAAGCATGGAACTATCTCGCTTATTACAGAACAGATGCCTGTAATTGCAATAGCAACACAGAAGAATCTTGAGGAAAAGACTATAAGTAATATTAAGGAAGTTAAGTCAAGAGGAGCATTTGTAGTGCTTATTGCAGAACCAGAGCTTGATATTGAGGATGGAGTGGCAGATATTGTTATTAAGCTTCCACAGGCAGACCAGCTTCTTATGCCTATGGTTGCGGCAGTCCCATTACAGCTTATTGCCTACTATACAGCAGTTCTTAAGGGTAACGATGTAGATAAGCCAAGAAACCTTGCAAAATCTGTTACTGTTGAATAATTGATATAAAGAGGATATTTGATATGAATAATGATGCATTAAAGATAAGTAATCTGTATGACCTTAATGAGACTATTGCAGCAAAGGTATTTGAAGACTGTACATATCCATGGGAAGTACTTGCGAAGATTGGTGATTTTATTGTAGAACTTGGCAATGCACTGCCAGAAGATGAATATGAGAAGCGTGGGGAGAATATATGGGTTCACAGAACTGCAAATGTATTTCCATCAGCTTATATTGCAGGACCTGCAATTATCGGTAAAGATGCTGAGGTAAGACACTGTGCATTTATCCGTGGAAAAGCTATTGTAGGTGAAGGCGCTGTTGTTGGTAATTCAACTGAGCTTAAGAATGTAATTCTTTTTAATAAGGTACAGGTTCCACATTATAATTATGTTGGAGATTCAATTCTTGGATTTAAGGCTCATATGGGAGCGGGCTCTATAACTTCTAATGTTAAGTCTGACAAGAAGCTTATTACTATTAAAGGACCTGACTGCAATATTGATACAGGTATCAAAAAGATTGGTGCTTTTCTTGGAGATAATGTTGAGGTTGGCTGTGGCAGCGTACTTAATCCTGGAACAATCGTTGGAAGAGAGAGTAATATTTATCCACTTTCAAGCGTAAGAGGCTTTATTCCGGCAGGTTCTATATATAAGAAGCAGGGTGAAGTAGTAACTAAGAGATAATTATGTGAATTTTTTGTTTTATTAATGTAAAAATGTTGTGTCTCACATTGACTAATGCAAAAGTTTGTGAGAAAATAGTCAAGGCTTGGACGACGGCTTCTGGCCGTCGTTTCATTTATAGTAAACACTATGAATTACGAAAGGAGTAATAAGATGATTTACACACAGGAAGTAGAGAATATGTGTCCAGTAGCACAGGGCGTTCATCATGGAGCAGCTCCAGTGCCAACAGAAGGTAAATGGGTACAGAATAAGAAGGTTGAAGATATTTCAGGTTTTACACATGGTGTAGGCTGGTGTGCTCCTCAGCAGGGTGCATGTAAGCTTACTCTTAATGTTAAGGAAGGTATCATTCAGGAAGCTTTAGTTGAGACTATCGGATGTTCAGGTATGACACATTCAGCAGCTATGGCAGCAGAGATTTTGCCAGGACTTACAGTTATGGAAGCTCTTAACACTGACCTTGTCTGTGATGCAATTAATACAGCTATGAGAGAGTTATTCTTACAGATCGTTTACGGAAGAACTCAGAGCGCATTCTCTGAGGGTGGACTTGCAGTTGGTGCCGGTCTTGAAGATCTTGGTAAGGGACTTCGTTCTCAGGTTGGTACTATGTATGGTACATTAAAGAAAGGTCCTCGTTACCTTGAGATGGCTGAAGGTTATGTAACAGGTATTGCCCTTGATAAGGACAACCAGATTATCGGTTACAAGTTTGTCAGCCTTGGTAAGATGACAGACTTCATTAAGAAGGGTGATGACCCTACAACAGCATATGAGAAGGCTTGCGGACAGTACGGAAGAGTTGCAGATGCTGTTAAGATTATTGACCCAAGAACAGATGAAGAAGTTAAGTAAGGAGGACAATTAGAATGGCTTTATTTGAATCATATGAGAGAAGAATAGATAAGATTACTTCAGTTCTTAACAGCTATGGTATAGCTAGTATTGAAGAAGCTGAAAAGATTACTAAGGATGCCGGATTAGATGTATATGCTATGGTTAAGGGTATCCAGCCAATTTGTTTTGAAAATGCATGTTGGGCTTACACAGTAGGTGCAGCAATCGCTATCAAGAAGGGTGCAAGAAAGGCTTCAGAAGCTGCTGCAGCTATCGGTGAAGGTCTTCAGGCATTCTGTATTCCAGGTTCAGTTGCTGACCAGAGAAAGGTTGGTCTTGGACATGGTAACTTAGGTAAGATGTTACTTGAAGAAGAGACAGAATGTTTCGCATTCCTTGCAGGTCATGAATCATTCGCTGCTGCTGAAGGTGCTATCGGTATCGCAGAGAAGGCTAACAAGGTTAGACAGAAACCTCTTAGAGTTATCCTTAACGGTCTTGGTAAGGATGCTGCTAAGATTATCTCAAGAATTAACGGATTCACATTCGTTGAGACAGAGATGGATTATTCAACAGGCGAAGTAAAGGAAATCTCTAGAACAGCATACTCAGATGGTCTTCGTTCTAAGGTTAACTGCTACGGCGCTAACGATGTAACAGAAGGTGTTGCAATCATGTGGAAGGAAAATGTTGATATCTCTATCACAGGTAACTCAACAAACCCTACAAGATTCCAGCATCCAGTTGCAGGTACATATAAGAAGGAAAGACTTGAAGCTGGAAAGAAGTACTTCTCAGTAGCTTCAGGTGGTGGTACAGGACGTACACTTCACCCAGATAACATGGCAGCAGGTCCTGCTTCTTATGGTATGACAGATACTATGGGACGTATGCACTCAGATGCTCAGTTCGCAGGTTCTTCATCAGTTCCAGCTCACGTTGAAATGATGGGATTAATTGGAATGGGTAACAACCCAATGGTTGGCGCTACTGTAGCTGTAGCTGTTTCTATCGAGGAAGCTGCTAAGAATGGCAAGTTCTAATTAAGAGTTATATTAAAACCGTATAATACGGACTTAAGAGCCTATCACATCAGATTGATGTGGCAGGCTCTTTTTAAATATCAGTTTTCAGCCTTTTTAGGCTTATTATTCTTTCTGAATTCAGATGGTGATATTCCATTGACCAGTTTAAATGTATCACCGAAATAATTGGAATTACAGAAGCCACATTCGCTGGCAATATCGGAAAGGCTTAGGTCTGTTTCGATAAGATACCATTCAGCATGATTAATGCGGATATTACGCAGATATTCAGCGAAACCAATGTTGTTAAATGCCTTGAATTTGCTGGAAAAATACGATGGGTTGAGGTTTAAGTGGCTGGCAACATCTTTCAGTGTAATATCATTCTTGAAATTTTCTGCAATGTATTTGGCAGCAATAATCATGTCCTGATTGGTTTTATTATCTGAATTGGCAATGAATTCTTTTATATCTTTAGTGTTTCTGTCAAGGCGGACGAGATTGATAATGAGATATTGGAAAAGTTGTCTTATACAGCAGTCTGAATAACCGTCAACGATATCATATTCTTTCTGGATTTCCCTGAATAATAAGTCAATCTTTTCGCGTTTATCTTTTTCGATATATAAGATATGCCCCCAGAGGTTACGCCCAGCCCAGTTTTTACCAAGAGTCTGGCTGATTGTTCCTATATAGTCTTTAGAAAATTCTATATATGTTCTTTCGGGGATAAGTTCACCAATATATGATGTTCGGTGAACTGAGTTGGCAGGTATAAATATAATGTTTCCTTCGGAAAGCGTGAAAAGCCTGTCATCTATTGAAATAGTACAATTACCATGCATCATATAAAAAAGTTCATAGTATGTGTGGCTGTGTGCAGAATGCATGGCATAGTGCAGCTTATGAAATGAATGATCAATTCTGAATCTTGATATATTGTTAATGCCTGAATCCATATATTTAATATCCTTTATAATTATCTTTGTGCAATATTACTAAAAAACAGCTCGAATTTTATTATCATATTAACAAAATGTAGTATAATACTAAAAAAAAATGTAGTCAATAAGTGAAATACAAAAATATAAGTTGTTAATAAAAGATGCGTGAATTATATTATGTTTCAGTGATGCGCGGGAATGCGTCAATAAAAATGGGGAGGTTTTTATATATCATGAGTAGAAATCGCAAAAAATTAAATCTAAGGTTGTTAAAACAGCGGCTGTAATGGGAGCTTTGGTGCTTGCAGCATCGCCAGTAATTCCATGTGTTGGAAGTCTGGGGGTGGGAGTTATGTCTGTAAGTGCTGCATATGAAGCAACAGCAAAGGTTACGAAAGTCGATTTTCAGAATATGGAGGCAAAAGCTGTTAATATTCAGAAGACTACAGGAACAATAAGTGATGAGAAATGGATTGTTGATGCAACCAATGGAAATTTATCGTCTAGAGGTACAGATGCACAGTTTAATAATGGAACTAAAATTACAATTCCTGTCTCAGGAAAGGGAACAATAACAGTACTTTCTTATCCTAATTATCATAATTATACAGTTGGTGGAAAAGAAGTAGATAAAGACACATATGTATATGAGTATGATGTTGCGGATGCTAAAGATGCAACTGTTGATATTGTTGCTACAGGAACTTCATATCTGTATTCAATTGAAAAATCTGAAAATGCATATAAGCCAGATTTTGAATATAATGCAGAAAATTATAAAACAGGAACTAAGACATATGATTTTACTAACAATTCAACTGCTTCAGCTGATAAACCTGTTGTTAATCAGGTTTTAAATAAAACTGATATTATATATCAGAATGCAGGTACAAGTTCAGGATGTTCATTTGATGCCAGTCAGTTGAGATTCAGACCGGATGTTGTTCTTCTTATTCCTTTAAAGGATGATACAACAGCAATAAAGTATACAATGACAGGTGCTGGAAACAATGTAGGAAGACCTACATATTTTGGAAGCAAGGATAGTGGTTATAAAGTTGAATATAATTATACAAGTGAGTTGATGATTGATGATGTTGATGGACTTACAGAAACAATTGATGGAAAGAAATATTTGAAAATTATTTCTGGCGGAGACATTAAGATAAAGAAATTGGAGATAACTGAATATAATCCTGTAACTACAGTTTCAGTATCAGGAAAAGCTGGAAAAGGTGTTGATAAGGTGGTATATAAGAATCAGGAAACTGGTGTGTTATATACAGCAGATGTAGATTCTGATGGGAATTATTCGGTTAATTTAAAGAGGGTAAAAGGAAATACTAAGTATTCTATTGCTGTTGTCAGTGATGATTATATGGTAGACCCTAATAAAAATATTTTGAATCTTATAGGTAATGATGAAACATTTACAAATGATATTACTCTGATTGAGGCGAAGAAAGCCAGATTAACAGGAAAGATAACTGGTATTGATTCTGCTTTGTTAAAGGGTGAATTAAAAGCTACATTAGTGCCAGAAGATTCAACATTCCCATCAGTAAATGTAACATTATCAGCAGATAAAGATGGTTCATATTCTTTTAAAGATGTTGCAGCACTGGCAGGATACAAGTATTCATTAGTATTAGAAAATGCTGATGATTATGAAGTAAATGATGTTATTGAATATGCAGAAGGAACATATGATTCAGTTAGTATAACAGCTACAAAGAAGGCAAAACAGACAGTAAGTGGTAAATTTGTTACATCAGACGATGGTAAGTCAGACATTACTGAAATAACGTTTACTAATATGGATACTCCTGATTACAAGTATACATTTACTGTTGATGGTGGAACATACACTGCAAAATTAAGAGCAGGTGAGTATATAACAACAGTAAAGAGTACAAGTGGTAAATATTCAGCATATGATCATGTAAGTGTTTCAGATAGCGAAGCTGCAAATGATGTATATTTACAGGGACCAGTAGATAATTCAGAGGTTGCATATCAGTCACAGGTAAAGGTTGGTATTGGACAGCAGTTTGAAACTATTGCTAAGGCTGTTTCTTATGTGTCAAGAATGACAAGAACAGAAAATCAGAGGGTTACAATTGTGCTTACTGATGCAATGTATAGAGAGCAGATAATAATTGATACACCTAATGTTACAATTACAAGTGACAGAAAAGACGGTTCAACTATTTCATGGTATTATGGTGTTGGCTATTCATATTACAGTGCAAAACTTTCTGATGATAAGAAAAGTGCATATTATGATGAGGCATATGCAGTGGATAAGTATTATAAGCAAATGATATCACAGAATCCAGGACACTGGGGTTCAACAGTTAATCTTTTCTCTGGTGCAAAAGGATTTAAAGCTGAAGGAATTACATTTGAAAATTCATTTAACAGATACATGACTACAGATGAAGTCGTAGATGGTGTTGGAAAAGGACAGATGCAGTCATCAGCAGACAGATCAAATCCTAATATTGATGTTAAAGCACGTGATTCGAAAGAGAGATCTTGTGTTCTTTATATTCAGGCTGATGATACGGAATATAGTAATTGTAAGTTATTAAGTTCCCAGGATACATTGTATACAGGTGACAGTACAGAATCATCGTACTTCTCTGATTGTGTTATTGAGGGAAATACTGATTACATTTGTGGAGATGGAAATGCTGTATTTGATAATTGTACATTAAGCATGTATGGTTATAGTGATAAGAATGCAATTGACAGCATTATTGTAGCAAATAAGAAGAAGGCAGAAAGCGGATATTTGTTTAACAATTGTAAGGTTGTAAATACTTCATATGAAGGATTAAAGCCAACTGATACATTCTATCTTGCAAGATCTTGGGACAGAGGCTGTAAGTTAGCATTTATTAATACAGAGATTGCTAATGATACTAAGGTTATCGATGCAGGATTCACTAATATGAATGGTGATAAGACTAATGTAGATGATTCAGTAATGAAGGAGTATAATACTCATAATTCAGATGGTGTGGCTGCAGATACAAGTAAGAGAACTAAGGGCACAATAATTCTTACTAAAGAGCAGGCTGATGCAATTGATATTCCATCATATTTAGGTGATTTTAATGCAACATATTACTATGCAGATTATACAAAAGTTGACGAGGCAATTGCCGCTGCTGATAAACTTAATGCTGCTGATTATTTAAATTTCAGTGAGGTTGCTAAAGCAAAAGAAGCTGTTGTAAGAAATCTTGCAAAGCAGGAACAGTCAAAGGTAGATAGCATGGCAGATGCAATTAATAATGCAATTAGTAAGCTTGTTAAAGCATCATCTAATGTAAAACCGGGAAAAGATGCACCTTCTGTTGAAGTGAAAGAGTCTGTAAGTGATTTGATTGATAATATTTTATCTGATGATCAGAAGAAAGATGCAGAAGGAAAGAATGTTAAAATAGTTCTTTCAGTAAATAAGGATATAGGCGTAAATGAAGATGATAAGAAAGCTGCTGAAAAGAAACTTGCAGAACTGTCTTCTGGTAAGAAAGCAGGAATGTATCTGGATATCGACATTAATGTTATGATTGGAAATGGAAATATTTCTGTTACCGAAACAAAGAAACCAATTGCAATCGAAGTGTCAGTTCCGGATGAATTAATTAATACAGATGCAAACAAGACAAGAAAATACAGTGTATTAAGAGTTCATAATGGTAAAGTTGATGTACTTGATGCAACATATGATGAAAATACAAAGAAAATATTATTTAAATCTGATGTTTTCTCTACTTATGTATTAGTATATGAAGATACTGTTAAGAATCCAACGCCGGAAAATCCAACGCCGGAAAATCCAACACCGGAGAATCCGACACCAGAGAATCCAACACCAGAGAATCCATCACAGGAAAATCCAACAACGGAGGCACCATCTACAGATGAGCCGGCAACAGAGACACCTGCTGGAACAGAAATTAAAGATGGCGATAAGTCAGCACAGACAGGAGACAAATCTCCAATTGCAGCGCTTGTTTCTCTTCTTGGATTATCAGGATTAGGAATTTTTGCTTCTACTAAGAAAAAAAGAGTTTAATTTAAAGCAATAAAAAACATATTAACCCAGAGCAGTCATTAAGTTAGTTAATGTCATGCTCTGGGTTTTTTCTTGACATTTATAAGAGAAACAGATAATCTTTTGAAAGTGCTTAAATGAGGTGCGAAAGAAAGGAAGATTATGAGTTTTTTAGTTGAGAAAATGGTTAATGACAGTGGGGTAACATATAGTCTTAAAGGAGCAGGCTACGCTGTACTTATAATTTTATGTGTTGCATTACTGACAATTGGCTGCGTTGCGAGAGACTGCAATAAGAAAAATAATGCGAAACATATTGCATTTGCAGCAATGGCAATTGCACTGGCTGTGGTAACTTCCATGATTAGGGTTATTAAACTTCCAATGGGCGGTTCTGTAACATTATTTAGTATGCTTTTTATTGTACTCGTAGGGTATTGGTATGGAATAAAGGCCGGATTAACAGCAGCTGTTGCATATGGGATTTTACAGTTGATACTTGATCCATATATTTTGAATATTCCACAGGTTATGCTTGATTATATATTAGGATTTGGTGCACTTGGATTATCGGGAATATTCACTGGCTCAAAGCATGGGCTTGTTAAGGGATATATAGCTGGAGTTATAGGAAGATTTATATGCTCATTCCTGTCTGGATGGATATTCTTTGCAGTATATACTCCGGATTTTTTTAACAGTGCCGTGCTTTATTCAATAGTATATAATGCCTCTTATATTGGACTTGAAGCAGTGATAACACTTATGGTTATATCGTTGCCAGCCGTTAATAAGGCACTTGTTTATGTTAAGAATAATTTTGTATAGAAAATAAAAAAGCTCATGGAGATTAATAAAATAATTCCCATGAGCTTTTTAGTCGGCGTGACAGGATTTGAACCTGCGACCTCGTAGTCCCGAACCACGCGCTCTACCAAACTGAGCCACACGCCGATGCTTAAATGTGACTTATACATTATAGCGTATCTGCAGGGAAGTGCAAGCAAAAAAGCAAAATATATTTATACATTTAAAATGATTTGATATTTTGATTTAATAGATAATGCAAAAAGTTCAATACAGTAAGTTGCGCAGATGCTGGGGATACTAGTAGAAGAGGCTGGGCAGGCTGAAGCAGAAAAAGATTATTGATAAATAATATCATTTACTGTGCAAGATTATAGTTGAAATTACAACTAAATTAGAATATCGTTTTAAACATGTGGTTAGCATTTTCTAACAATATGCATATTTTTGCTAAGGGGGTTCGTATGTCTGATTCAATGGAAATAATAAGACTTCGAGTATTGCTTGCTTTCTATCAGATGGATGAAGAAAGCCGTAGTGTAATGAATATATCAAGAATGCTGGGGCAAGAACACTATGTTATCAGCCGCGTTATCAGCGGGCTTGAAAAAGAAGGACTTATAGAGAGGGAAACACCACGTA
>OIYY01000670.1_pt1 | contig 22631 bp, 24 predicted proteins | sample 1588341 | NCBI WGS metagenome assembly OIYY01 (sample SAMN03283287) | human gut metagenome | biome: human-associated habitat; material: feces | host: Homo sapiens | place: Peru | collected 2012 | reverse complement strand
GATGGCGAAAATAAAGGCTTTTTTGTGCAAAATATATAAGAAAGTATAGAGAGGAATACATATATGGATTATTTGTTCAAAGCAGTTCATAAAATTGATTATGATGCTGAAAGTTTTAGCGAGGTTGAAATACATTCAAATTTTGATGATTTTGTAACGGAATTATTGACGAATATTAATGATAATATAGTTAATAAGGCATATGTTCCATCATCGCAATCAACACAGGTAGTTAATGATGTAAGGAATATTTTTTCTCTTATTCAGGGAGAAGAGTTTGAACCTGAAGAACTGGCCAATAGGGTTAAAACGTGTGCAGATGATATAGCTCAAAGACTTTTCGATAAGGAAAAATTGAAACAGGAACAGATATATCGTATGGGGAAGAATGTTAAAAAGGGAAGCTTGATTCAGGCGGCAATCAGAAATAGTGATAGCTATGCATATTTATTGGCTAAAGTCGAACATTCTTCATTTGTTGATGATTCGGATTTTTCATTTAAATCAGGTTTTTCTAGTGAACAAAAAAAATATGGAAGACATGCATTTTAAATTGTAGCATAGAGGATGGAATTATATCGGTCGATGAAGCTAAGGTATATGTTAGTAATAGTGGAAAGTATTGGGCTGATGACTTTTTAGAATTAAGAGAACTATCTACGGATGCGCAGAATACAAATAAAGCCTTTAAGGCTATTGATTCGATTCTGGCAAGAGAGGTTAAGAAAATTGCACCAGGAGATTATACGGTAATTAGAAATACTTTTGTTGGGTATATGAAGAGGGAACAGCAATTAGATTATAATGAAATGGTGTCGGCCATTTTGGATAATTATGATGCAGATGATCTGTCTCAGGAAAATATAGCTGAATTAAAAAACAAACTAATAGAATTACCTGAAAAAAGAAAATTTGATAGATTATTTATAGTTGTTCCAAATGAGATAAGAGCCAAAATAAAACAATTATATAAAGTTAATGAGGGAATTGAAATAAAAGTCAATGATTTTGTACAAGATATCAAACATAAAATATCAGCAGAAGAGGATTTGGCTACTGGTGTAAAATATATTAGAATAATGACAAACAATGAGGATGTATATATGCAATTTAAATAGGAGAAAAGGTGGAATGTTTTAATGGGAAGTGTGATTGACAGTATTAAAGAAAAATTAAATACTTCATCATTTATAAAATATTCTGAGGAAGTGGGAATTGTAGATTTTGTTATAGAAATTGCGGATTCTGAATGTGTGACTAAGGAGATGATTCAAGAATTATTGAATGGTTTTCCGTCACGCGATTATGTAGAAATAACCGTTGTAAATGATGCAGATGATGGTATTCAAATTTCTAGAGATAGTAATTTGGATTTTCGTGATTGGGATATTTTTAATGGTGATAAAGTAACCATGACATGGCATATAGATAAAAATATTTCTGAACACAATGTGGTTTCAATATATTGTTATGATAAGTTTTGTGATTCTATTGAAAGTAAAGAAATACTCGATGTAATGCTGATTTTTTCACATCTACTAACAGAAAAAGAATCTTTGTGTTTTGAAGTACAAGATAGAGATGTTCATCTTGTGACAAAATCTATTGCTTTTGTAGGTAGAGAAGATCGTGATGTGGTGATAAATGATGGAAGACTGGAAAAGTTGCATTTAATAAGAGATAATGCAAATTTTAGAAATGGATATATATATTCTTTGCTACCAGGAGATTTCTCTTTTCAGATTAGTGGCGCGAGGAATAGATTAGCAGAGTGTTTTTCCAAAATAGAGACTCTTTTATCTATTTGTTATATAGCAAATGATGCGGAAATTGTAAACGCAGAAAGAGTCAAAATGAAGATTTCTGGACAGCGAAATATGAGCATGGAAATTAAGGTACAAGATATTGTTCAGAACAGAGAAATTGTGAAGATTTACAATTGGATATACGAAGGAGGAAATACTACAGATAAAGCGATTATCGCAAGAAATATTATTAGTCTTCATTGTAGATATTCGAATATTATTAATTTGGATGGAAAAACATTTTCATCAATTCAATCGAACTTTAATTTGTATCAAAGAGATAATGTTGATAGATACTTGAATTTAAAGAACGAAGTTGGAAAAAGTGTAACCGAAATTATCGAGAGATCAAATGAATTGGCATTTAGTATACCACATGGAATGAAAAATAATATTTTAGCTGTATTTAGCTTCTTGTTTACTGTAATACTTGCTAATATTGTATCAGATGCGCCATTGGATAATATTTTTACTAGAGATATTACGGTTATATTTGAGATTATTATATTCTTTTCGGCACTTTTTTTAACCTTTAGTGTTTATGAAACTAATTATAAAATAAAACAAATGGAGATGGGATTTGACAAGCTCAAAAATAATTATAAAGATGTATTTGATGAAGAAGAACTTAGAGACATTATAGAAGAAAATAGTTTTAAGAAGGATGTTATTACCAAAATTAAGAAACAGCGTAATTGGGCAATTGCTGCTTGGATAATTTTGTTAATTATATTACTTGTGGTTGTTGAAATGATTAGTGTTGATTCCACAACGGAGTGGATAGTTAATTTATTTGTAAAATTAAGAGAGAAGTAAGTAAACGATAGTTTCCTGGGTATCCTCAAAACATATACTACCTCTATTGCTAGGATTCCTGTAGGCTAACATTTTGCTCGTTCTTTTTGTAGCATTTTTTCTGAACAGCTTCATTCCACGAAGCTAGTTTTGCTAACTTGTCATCTGTCATATCCCTGTTTGGATGATGTTCCAACAGATATTTCAGATACTCGTATAGATTTTGGTTATAAGCCTTTGCAAGTAAACACTCATTTATGGATACCATAAAATAAAAGAAACTGCCATTTCAGGCGATTCCTATAGATTTGAACCTTAAAATTTAAATTAAGATTTTTCAGGCTGTGGCATTTTTGCTGCGTGGTTTCAGACCATAGAAGTAAGTCCTTGATGAAAGTGCGGTCTGTATCATTCGCATGTGTGGACAGTCCATCGAGCAGATATTCAAGGTATTCATATACCCTGAGACCGTTTGCTTTTGCTGTTTCGACGATGCTGTAGAGAATGGCACTTGCCTGAGCGCCACGAATGGAGTACATGTTGCCCCAGTTTTTACGCCCGAGTGTAAATGGTCTGATAGCGCGTTCTGCGAGGTTATTGTTCATCGTAACGGCACCATTGAAAAGAAAAACGCGCAGGAACTTTTCCTGATTGAAGCAGTACTGAAGGCTCTTGTAGGTATTGCTTCCGGCAGAAACCTTTGGCATAGTATCTTTTATCCACGCAAAGAAGTCATCAACTTTTGTTTTCACGATAAGCTGACGGTGTTTTGTGTGTTCTTCGTTTGTACAGTCGCCACACTGGTGGTCCAGATGGAATATTTCAGAAATCCACTCTACTGCCTGGGCAGCGACCGTTGTGTCCATTCCGTTGTGTCCGGTTGCCTTGACATACTCGGCAAAGGATCTTTTTGCGTGTATCTTATCCAAGTACTCGAATAAGGCACATGCAAGACGCGATTATGCTGATGCAGTCAAGACTGCTGATAAAAGTAATCCGGCTACACTGAAGAACTCCATGGCACATCAGGCTCTGGAGAGGATTGCAAAGTTTTATGAAGAAGATGGTAAATTAAAAGATTCATCATCAGAGGAACGTCTTCAAAAGCGACAGCTGATTATCAAACCACTTGTTGAGGATTACTTTGCGTGGGTAAAAGAAATGCTCTCCGATACAGCGATGCTTCCCAAAGGAAAAACAGCTGATGGACTGAAATATAGTCTGAATCAGGAAAAATACCTGAAAGTATTTCTTGATTATCCGGATGTCTCGATTGATAATTCGGCTTCGGAGCGTGCCATCCGGACATTTTGTCTGGACTAGAAGAACTGGATGTTCCATAACACTGCCAACGGAGCCAATTCCAGTGCGCTGGTGTATAGTGTTTCGGAAACTGCAAAGCTGAATCATCCTCGACCACATTATTATTTCAGATATATACTCACAGAGTTACCAAAACACTGTGACGAAAAAGGAAATATAGATCCTGCAGAGCTGGATTACTTAATGCCATGGTCAGAAAGTCTTCCGGAAGAATGCAGGAAACCACGCCGCTCATAATCCAGCGACGTATTATATTTTAGCGTCAGGCGTATGGTTTGACGTTTACATATAAGTTGATTGCAATTAGAAGAGCAAAGAGGGATAATAATACAATTATTATAGCCATAAATTTTAAGAACATTGTGTAATATTTTAATATGTTTATTTTAATAAAAAAACTAACGTATTTTCCTAGGCTAATATTGGATAGCTTTACGGTGTTTATTTGTTACTATACATAGTTATAAATTGAACTCTATAAGTTGATGAAAATACTTGAAAAGTTTTGACACAATAAAAATTAATAATAGGAAGTATAATTATGTTAATGGAAATTTATTTTTTATTTTTTGCATGTTTCCCATATGTTTTATTGTTGATATTTTTATTTGGTTATTGGAGTGTTAAAAATTCTTCAAAATTGAATCATACGAAATATCAGTATGAAAAAAGTTACATAGAAAAGGATGCGTTAGATGAATATTTAAGCTTTTATATAATTTGTGCCAAAATTATGGTACTGGTTATTATTATGTATGTAGTTGGATTAGCAGTAGTTCAAATTAAAGCATTTAAGATTATTGAAATAGTGGAAACTATTGAAATAACTTTACAAAAGAATGTCTTGCAATGTTTTGGGTTGATATTAACACTATGTGTTGTCTTAGTCGCATTAAAAAAAGATTATTATTTAATTTTTAATTATATAGAAATATTATCATTGCATTGCGTTTATGAAAAACTTATTACATGTGGTATTATTTTATTGTTATCCCCGATATTATCTATAATTAAATTAGAATGTGCTGATGATTATTTTTGGACTTTTTTATGTAACTTGGTGATTAGTAGTTTGGATATATGGTTTTATATATTATTAGCTAAGTTATTCTATATTGTTACCAAAACAGTGTTTTCTAATGAACAAAGCGAATTAAAGATATTGAATAGCTTATATTTAAAAAAAGGTCAGAAAATAGGTAAAAGTAATTTGAAAGATGAGGAAGTAAGTGATAGTGCATTAATCATGAATATGGAATATTTGTTTGATGAATATATTAAAGCTTACAAAAAAGAAAAAAAACAAAAAATAGATCATATTGTTATATCATCAGTATTTGATAATGAAGAAAAATTATATGATATTATTTCAAAAAAAATATTATGGATTTTTATATTATGGGGAATTGTTGCAGAAATTTTATATTTTATAATCTCTAAGATATATATGGTTTCTTTATATAAACTCTTATTTATTGAAGGATTTATTTTGTTTATGGCTATATTTTCTTGCGGAATTATTATATATATAAAAGCTATAAAAGAAAAAAGTACTTTACGTTACACAATAGATAGATTTTTTTTCCATGACTATGTAATTAGATATGAAATAAAGGATAAAAGCAAGTTTATTCCAGTAATAAATTTTTGGTCTTTTAATAAAAGTTCCAACTTTATAAAAGCGTATTTAAACATGATTATTTTTTATAAGATATTGGATCAGGGTCAAATAAAAATGGAAAGATTACTGAAACAATTAAAGGATATGTATTTATATCATGAAGAACTTGGTGAAGCTAAGGGTAATCTATTTTATTTAATCTATATTCATTACTCATTCTTATATTACTGTGGATTAAACAAAAATAATAGAAAAAAGTTCATTCGACAAAGTAGGGAACAAGTTTGGATAAAAGGTTTGGAGAATCCAATACTGGTAAGTATGATTACTGGTATGATTGAGTATACAGAAGGAATGGAAGTTGATTGTAGGATGAAGGCTTTTAGAGATTATAAGAGAGATATATTACAAAAAAATAATTATCATATCAGTATTTGTAGAATATTTAATTGAAATAAATTTATGTTATACTTTCTTATATGGCAAATAATATTGAAATAGTTATATACTTTTATGAAGTAAATATACTAGAAAAGTTCTTTTTTATACACTTCTACTTAAATAAAAAAGGAGATCCATTCCATGAACAAAGTAAACTTCGGCGCAAAGCCCTGGGTATTCCCAATGCCCGTACTGATTATATCCACATACGATGAAAACGGTGTTCCCAATGCCATGAATGCTGCATGGGGAACTATTACAGACATGAATGAGATTTCAATCAGCCTTTCTGAACACAAAACAACGCATAATTTTGCCATTACCGGAGCATTTACGGTCAGCATGGCGACAGAGGATACCGTGATTCCCTGTGATTATGTGGGTGTAGAGTCGGCAAGCAAGGTGCCGGATAAATTTGCAAAGGCTGGTTTTCATGCAACAAAGAGCAGCTTTGTAAATGCACCTCTTATTGATGAACTGCCTATGGCACTTGAGTGCAGGGTTAAGAGTTTTGAGGATGGCATTCTCATTGGTGAAATTGTAAATGTGACTGCAGACGAAGCTGTCCTGACAGATGGACAGATTGATTATAAGAAACTGAAACCAATCACATACGATCCGGTTACACATGATTATGTGGCACTTGGAAAGGCTGTAGGAAAAGCATTTTCCGATGGACTAAAACTAAAATAACGAGGCTCCCATGATTACAAACGACTTAATAATAAAAATGACAGAATTTAATACCGGCGATCCAAAGCGCATCCAACACTTTATCAAAGTATACCAATTTGCGCATCTGATCGGATCGAAGGAAGGACTGGATGAAGAGACGCTGCATATTCTTGATATGGCGTCGATCATGCATGATATTGGTATCCGTCCGGCGGAAGAAAAGCATGGTCGGTGTGACGGCAAACTGCAGGAGCAGGAAGGTCCGGCTTATGCAAAAGAAATGTTACTTGATTTTCCGGAAGTGACAAAGGAAGAGACAGAGCGGATCTGTTTTTTGATCGCACATCATCATACATATGATCAGGTAGATGGTCCTGATTACAGGATCCTTTTGGAAGCAGATTTTTTGGTAAATGCGTTTGAGGACAATCTGCCCAAGGATGCGATCGTCCATTTCAGGGACAAGGTATTTGAAACAAAGACAGGCCTGCATCTGTTAAATACAATGTTTGGGTTATAGAAGGGTGGTAAACATTGTATATGACTGATAAAAAAGCTTTCCTGATCAATTACACAAGCCATTTAAATGCAAACCAACTACGGGCTGTTCAGACAGTGAATGGCCCTGTTTTATTACTTGCGGTTCCGGGGAGCGGAAAGACGACGGTGCTTGTAACCCGCCTTGGCTATATGCTGCAATGTGAAGGGGTTTCACCGGAAAATATTCTGACGCTGACTTATACCGTGGCGGCAACGCATGATATGGAAAGAAGATTTGAAGCCATTTTTGGAACAGAGTACCGTGGAAGGTTGGAATTTCGTACGATTAACGGGATCTGTGCCAAGGTGATCGCACGTTACGGACAGATGATCGGGAGAGCACCGTTTGAGCTTGTGACAGATGAAAAGGCGGTAGGCAGGATTTTTTCAACTATTCTGGCAGAAAATCTTTCTGAATATCCGACTGAAAGTGATGTGAAAGGAGCGAGGACTCTTGTCACATATTGCAAAAATATGCTGCTTTCGGAGGATGAAATCGCCAAGCTCGGTGAAGAGGAAGGGCTGCCATTACTTGAAATTTATACGCAGTACAATGCATATTTAAAGCAGAATAAGCTGATGGATTATGATGATCAGATGGTTTATGCATACAGGCTGCTTCAATCCAGTCCAAAGCTATTGCAGTTTTACCGGAATACATATCGGTACATTTGTGTGGATGAGGCTCAGGATACCTCTAAGATCCAGCATATGATTATCGGTCTGCTTGCCGGTGAAAATGGCAATCTTTTTATGGTAGGAGATGAGGATCAGAGTATCTACGGTTTCAGGGCGGCGTATCCGGAGGCTTTGCTTCACTTTGAAAAGGATCATCCAACGGCGCAGGTGATTGTAATGGATCAGAATTACCGTTCCAATGCCAGGATTGTTTTGGCTGCGGACAAGCTGATCCAGCACAACAAAGAACGCCATCCAAAGCATATGGTGGCAACGAGGACTGCAGATACGGATATTCATTATATTTCATTAAAAAGACGGACCAACCAGTATGGTTATCTTGCAAAAGTTGCAGCGAATTGTGACAATGAAACGGCGGTTTTGTACAGGGACAATGAATCGGCACTTCCATTGATCGATCTGCTGGACAGGCAGAAACTCCCTTATCGGATAAAAAGTGTTGATATGGCATTTTTTACACACCGCGTTGTAATGGATGTGACCAATATCATGCGGTTTGCATTAAATCCCTATGACACGGACTTATTTATGCGTATTTATTTTAAGTGTCAGACTTATCTGAAAAAGAATCAGGCGCAGGAAATTTGCCGGATCAGCATGGAGCGGCATATGCCGGTTTTGGAGGCGGTTGCGTATATAGATGATGCAAATGGTGCGGTCATGCGGCAGTGCAAGGCACTCAGGACGCATCTTAACAATATGTTAAAAGAGCCGCCGGCGAAGGCGTTATTTCGTATCGAGGAGCCGCTTGGATATCGGGATTATCTGGAAAGAAACAGTATTGATGTGAATAAGCTTCTGATTTTAAAAATGCTTGCATACAATGAAGTTTCGGTTGTGAGCTTTTTGGCGCGGCTGGATTACCTGCAGGATATGTTAAAAAACAGGCAGCAGGATTTTGATTGCTCGTTTGTTATGTCAACCATTCATTCATCCAAGGGACTGGAGTATGACCGTGTGTATCTGATGGACGTATGTGATGGTGTGTTTCCCAATAAGCTTCCTCGGCTGGGCGGGCAGACGCCACAGGAGAAAATGTTTTTTGAAGAGGAAAGAAGGCTTTTTTATGTAGGAATGACAAGGGCGAAGAATGAGCTGCATATCTTTACATTTGGTGATAGAAATTCGTGTTTTGTACAGGAATTGACGGGGCATAAAGAACCGGCAGAGAAAAAGTCTGAAGCAGGGCATGCCAAGGTTGTCATGAAAACGAGGGCTGTTTTTTATGCTGCTTCAAATGAAAGGCTGGTGTGTGACTTTGTGCTTGCAATCGGAGAGAGAGTTGTTCAAAAAACGTATGGTGCCGGAGTTGTCAGTGATGCGGTGTATGACGGCAGCGGAAAGGTGGAAAAGTTTACGGTTTCTTTTGATTCCGGACAGGAAAAGACCTATGCATTTCCGTTAGCATTTCTTTCCGGTATGCGGCTTGAGAGTGGCGAGGAAGTTGTGGTTCGAAAAATAAAATAAGAATGATGGAGGAATGAAATGGAATATAAGTTTTGGGGTTGGCAGAATGCGGATGTCAGACCGATTACCGATGAGTATAAGGGTATCGATAGTCCAATCGATTTGTATAATGCGCTGACAAATATCTGGTGTGCCGAGACTTGTGCGCCGAGGTTGCGTGCATCATGGTCGAAGGACAATATGACTTTGGGGCAATGCTCGATTACAGCATTTCTGGTACAGGATATATTTGGCGGCGATGTATACGGTATTTTAAGACCGGGTGGAAATTATCATTGTTATAATGTGATCGGGAAAAGTAAATTTGATCTGACCAGTGAACAGTTTGGTGATGAAGTGCTGGATTATGAGGATAATCCGGTGCAGTTGCGTGAAGTTCATTTTTCAAAGGAAGAGAAAAGATTGAGGTATGAGTATTTGAAAAGGGAACTGGAACGGCATACCCATGCAGAATAGTCATTTTTATATATTTGTGCGCCCCCACAACTCTATGCTATAATAAGTCATATGAAAAAAGATAAATTACAAATCGAAAAAAGAATATTACATTTATCCTTTTGGGGAAGCGTTTTATTTATCGTTGCAGAAGGGATTATGGCGTGGATAACACATTCCCACTCGCTTTTGACAGACTGTCTGTTTGATGCGGCAGATCTGGTCATGATCGGACCGTTTTTGGTGCTGGTTCCGCTGTTGTACAAGCCTGTGACGGAAAAGCATCCATATGGGTATGCACAGGTAGAGTCGTTGTTTTTACTGGTAAAATATAGTGTCCTGCTTGCCCTGACCTGCAATCTGCTCATTGAAAATGTAAAGCTTTTGTTGCATGGAGGCCACGAGGTTGATGCAGGAGACATTGCGATATTTGAGTTTTTAGTCTGTCTCGGTTGTCTTTTCATGTACATAGTGCTAAATCATTACAGTAAAAAATATGAATCCACGACGATCAAAGCGGAGCTGTATATGTGGAAGCTGGATATTGTCAGCAGTATCGGTGTGGCGGTAGCTTTTGCTGTACAGATGATACTGTTGCGGACGCCGCTTAGCTTTCTGACACCGTTCATTGATCCGGCGGTGGCTGTTGTGATGGCGGTATTGTTGATCATGGAGCCGGTAAAGGTGATTTTTCAAAGCATCAAAAATCTGGTGCTGTTTGCTCCGGATGAAGAAGTGGTGGGAAAAATCCGGGAGATTGTAGACAGTCACATGCAGGATTATCCGTACGAGGTGACGTTTTTGGATGTTATCCGGACAGGACGAAAGCTGTGGGTAGAGGTTTATATCGGCAATCAGACTGATGTGATACATATCAGCAAGCTGCATCGTGTACGTGATGAAATCCGCCAGGAGCTAAAGCACAAATATGATCAGGTTTATATTGAGATTATACCGGATTAGGGTAGATCATTTAAATGCGCATAATATCAGCGGATACCGTTGATTGTGCGCTTTTTTGAAAATTAAGGATTGTCGTGAGCCATTTTTTATAAATGTCAGGTATAAAATGATCAAGAACTGTAGTTTATCGGTACAAAATATGAAATTAGAGGGGTATTTTAAGGAAACAGAACAGTTAAAATAGTATCATAGAATGTTTATATCCGGGGGAAGTGAAAATGCAAATTTCTACAGTTTTAGGCAATGGAATGGTACTTCAAAGAGAAGTACAAAATCCGGTCTGGGGGTATACAAGGCCGGGGGAGAAGGTGCAGCTTATTATAGGGGAGCATTATCTGGAGACGCAATCGGATAAGGATGGGTATTTTGAGATTCTGCTTCCGTCGATGAAGGCGGGTGGACCCTGGGAGATCGGGCTTTGGGCAGGCTTTTTGCAGACAGATGCTTCCAAGGCTTATCTGGTTTTTACAAATGTGAATCAGGATATAGCAAAAAACAGACAGCTTGTGGATTATCTGTTTCCGTGATTTTTGATACCGTTTATATCAGGTCGGCGTGTATTTTGGCAGATTTGTATTCTCCTGCAGCTCTATGCTATAATGGACCATATTAAAAGGAGAGGGTTGGTCTATGAATGAAAACAGGATTGGGGTGGCAGAGCATAAGCATCTCCTGCCCTTGGAGAAGATTAAGGGATATGATGTCAGACCGGGTTTTTATGGGATTAACGGAGCTACGGCGCTCAGAGAGGGAGTCAACTTTACAGTCTGTTCTATGGAAGCAACCGATGTGGAGCTCCTTTTGTATCACAGAGGAGAAAGAAAACCCTATGCGGTCCTGCCGTTTCCGAAGCATTACCGGATCGGAAGGGTTTATTCCATGTTTGTTTTCGGACTGGATATCTATGATTTTGAATATGCATATCGGGTGAATGGACCGTATGCCCCCCAAAAGGGTCTTATTTTTGATAAAAAGAAGCCTTTGCTGGATCCATATGCAAGAGCAGTTACCGGTCAAAGTGTCTGGGGAGAACAGCCCAACCTGGATCATGAGTACCGGGCGAGGGTGGTAGTTAATGATTTTGACTGGGGAGATCATGCAGATCCGGTCAGACCGATTGAGGATTTGATCATTTATGAGCTTCATGTACGCGGATTTACAAAGGATGCCTCCTCCGGAGTACGTTACCCGGGTACCTTTGAGGGAATCCGGGAGAAGATTCCTTATCTGAAGGATCTGGGAATTACAGCGGTTGAGCTGATGCCTGTTTTTGAATTTGACGAGACCATGGGAAGGCGTGAGGTTAACGGCAGAACGCTTTTGGATTATTGGGGTTATAATCCGGTAAGCTTTTTTTCACCCAATACCAGCTATACGGCAAAAAAAGAGTTTAACCGGGAAGGCGATGAACTGAAAGCATTAATACGTGAGCTGAATGCCAATGGTATTGAGGTAATTCTGGATGTTGTTTTTAATCACACGGCAGAAGGAAATGAAAATGGCCCTTTCTTTTCATTTAAAGGCTTTGATAACAGGATCTATTATATGTTGACACCGGAGGGTATGTATTATAATTTCAGCGGATGCGGTAATACGTTAAACTGCAATCATCCGGTGGTCCAGCAGCTGATTCTGGAATGTCTGCGGTATTGGACAATAGAATATCATGTAGATGGCTTCCGTTTTGATCTTGCCAGCATTCTCGGAAGAAATGAGGACGGTTCACCTGCGAGCCAGCCGCCGCTTCTTAAAAATCTGGCAGAGGATCCCATTCTCAGAAATGTGAAGCTTATTGCAGAGGCCTGGGATGCCGGCGGACTTTATCAGGTTGGCAGTTTCCCCGCCTTCTCGCGTTGGGCAGAGTGGAATGGGAAATACCGGGATGATATGAGAAGCTTTTTGAAAGGAGATTTCTGGTATGCGAAAGCAGCGGCAAGCAGACTGACCGGTTCGCTGGATCTTTATTCCGGACAGTACCAGGGATATGCCTCTTCAATTAACTTTCTTACCTGTCATGATGGCTTTTCACTCTGGGACCTCTATTCCTATAATGGAAAACACAATGAAGACAATGGGTGGAACAATACAGACGGACATGATGATAATCGGAGCTGGAACTGCGGAGCGGAGGGAGAAACGGAAGATCCGGAGATTTGCAGACTTCGTTTTAAAATGATGAAAAATGCCTGTGTATCTTTGATGTGCAGCCGGGGAACCCCGATGTTTCTTGCCGGGGACGAATTTGGAGACACACGTTTTGGAAATAACAATCCCTATTGTCAGGATAATGAGATTTCCTGGCTGGACTGGAAACGGCTGGATACCAACAAAGAGCTGTACCTTTTTTTTAAGAAAATGATCTGGTTTAGGAGAAAGCATCCGGTAATCCGGAGTAATCAGAAGCCTTCGGATACCGGCTTTCCGGCAGTAAGTGTTCACACAAACCGCCCATGGGACAGCCTGATCAATCAGGATACAAAGGGGCTCGCAATCTGCTATGCGGGAAAGATCAATCAGAGAGAGGATCTGGTATATGTCGCATTTAATGTCTATTGGGAGGGACAGACATTTGAGCTTCCGAAGCTTCCGGAAATGTATGAATGGAGATGCTTTGCAGATACTGCACTGGACGGGGTTGAAGAAGAATGTAAAAAAGCGGCTATTCAGGAGTATTGGCTCCAACCAAGATCTGCAGCTGTATTTGTGGCACACCGGAAAAAACAATAGTTATTGGCGAAAAGAGGAGAAATCAAAGCATATAATGGAGATATATGCAGAAAAGCAGGAAGTTATAAGCAGAGATAAAAATATACGTATAATAAAAGGAACAATGATATGACTGTTTATGAAAACAATTTAAAACACTTTAGTATTAGCGCTGCTATGCTTCATATTCTGGCCATGGCACTTATGCTGATGGATCATCTTTGGGCAACTCTTTTTCCAGCACAGGAGTGGCTGACCTGCGCAGGAAGGCTTGCTTTTCCTATTTTTGCATTTATGATTGTGGAGGGATATTTTCATACTCACAATTTTAAAAAATATGCATTGCGCTTATTATTATTTGCGGTATTATCAGAGGTGCCGTTTGATTTGATGTACGGAGGAACATGGTTTTATCCGGTTCATCAAAATGTTATCTGGACGTTGTTAATGGGTCTTATTGGTATTCATTTGATGGAAAATGTACGAAAGAAGCGCAAAACTCCGATATATCTGTTGACAGCCGTTGGTGTTGTTGCAGTAGGAGCAGTGCTCGGAACTGTCTGTATGGTAGATTATTATGGTGCCGGCGTATTGACAGTATTTATTTTTTACTTTTTCCGAAAGCGCAAATGGTGGTGTCTGTTGGGGCAGATTCTTGCTCTTTACTGGGTTAATGTGGAACTGTTGGGCGGTCTTTTATATCCCTTGAGATTATTTGGTATGGATTTTGAAATTTGTCAACAGGGATTTGCACTTTTGGCATTGCTGCCAATCTGGCTCTATCGCGGACAGCAGGGCTGTCACAGCAAGCTGTTCCAATATATCTGTTATGCATTTTATCCTGTTCATATGCTGATCCTTGTAATGGTGCTTGGATTTGTGAACCGCTGATGCAATAATCGGGATTTCTTTTCCGGGAAAATGCAGGAGGATATATGATTTTGAAAAACAGAAAAAAGATAATTATTATAACAATTATTTTAGGAATTGTAATATATTGCGGTGGAATCTATATTCTTCTGTCAAGATACTTCTTTTTTAATAAATATAATATTCATGCGCAGAGGGAAGCACTGGATAGTTTAAATAGACTGTACAATCAGGAATTTGAGATAATATCAAGAAAATTTGAGACAAAAGAAGTCGAATCAGGGGGATATGTACATCTGTGGACATATACACTCAGAGATGATCAGAGAAGGCAGTTTTATGTATATGGACGGTGGTATGGTCCGATTGAAAAAGGCGACGGAACCCCTTATGCTGTAGAATATTATGATTTTTCGGAGGATACGTATGGACAGCTCTGTATAGAGGAAAGGTTAGGCAGTAAATATGACTTGAATCAATACAGGCAGGAAAAGGGAAGTAGGCTGAATGATGATTCAAAATGGGCGGATTACATATTTATTTGTACAGAAAATAATGTAGATGAAATAGCGGAATTATTGACGGACATGTATTTTGAAGAAACTGAATTTAGTAATGGAGGCTGTTTGATATGTCCGGTCAATAATGAAAAAGGAGAAACGCTGTTTACTTATTATTGGTGGAATATTACAAGGGAATTACGGAAGCAAAAGAAAAGGATTACGGAAGAAACGGTGCATGCGTATATTTTGGGGAGTTTGGAGGATTGATGGAAGTTTGCCGGGAGTATCTCTGCTGTTGCCATTAAGTTTGTGCTGATGATTATGGCAACGGCAGGTTGCTTTTCAGAACATGAATTTATCTATATGATATGTTTATGGAGGTGACAGCTATGGATACAAAGAATATTATTTTGAAACTTCGTACTGAAAGAGGAATGTCACAAGACGAACTGGCAGATAAAATCATGGTAACAAGGCAGGCGGTATCACGTTGGGAAAATGGAGATACGGTTCCAAATACGGATACCCTCAAGCTTTTATCCAAGGAATTTGATGTCTCCATCAATACGCTTTTAGGAGAACCGAGAAAGCTGATCTGTCAGTGCTGCGGAATGCCAATTGAGGATGATTCCATATTGGGACGTGACAAGGATGGCACATTAAATGAGGAGTATTGTAAATGGTGCTATGCAGATGGAACATACACATATAATGATATGGATGAATTGATTGCTGTTTGTGTAAAGAATATGGTAAATGAAAGCTTTACCGAAGAACAGGCACGTTCTTATTTGAAAGAAATACTTCCAAAATTGGATTACTGGAAAAGGTATGATGAACTTAGTGACAATGGGCAGTTTGAAGAGTTTAAAATGCAATTGATAAATGAAATAAATGATCTGCATATAGACGGACTTCCAAGGGTGGACAAACTAAATGCACTTGTGGGGAAATATGTGAATCTGGAATATCAACTGCCAAACGGGCAAAAAGTGAAATTCCTTGATGATCAGAAAACCTATCTGGGGAATCAACTGGAATCAGAATTCGGAGGAGACAGGTGCTTCGGTATTCTGGCAGGTATGGATTTTATTCTGGTATGTACATATGAGAAGGATGGTGACAATCCGGAACTTTTGATTTATAAAAAGAGATAACTATTCAGAGCCCCCGCACATATGCGAGGGGTGGTTCTGTATAGTTGTAAAAAGTGATAATATGGTTAAAAAGAAAAGTCTTGACAAATAAACGACCGTTTACTATTATACAAATGTGAACGGTCGTTTATTTTTAAAACCTGGAGGTTATCAGTGTGAGTAATAGAAAAGAAGAAATATTGATTGTGGCGCTGCATCTGTTTGCCAGAGACGGTTATGAGGCTGTCTCGGTCAGCCAGATAGCAGGAGAGCTTGATATGACAAAAGGTGCATTATACAGACATTATAAAAGTAAAAGAGATATTTTTGACTGTATTGTACAGCGTATGGAGCAGCAGGATGGCGAACAGGCATCAGAATATGATATGCCACAAGAGGATAAAGAGAAGATGCCTGAAAAGTATGAGAATGTATCATTTGATGATTTTGTGGAATACAGCAAATCTATGTTTGAATATTGGACAGAGGATGATTTTGCATCATCATTTCGGAAAATGCTGACAATAGAGCAGTTTCGCAATGAAGAGATGCAGAAGTTATATCAGCAGTATCTGGTATCCGGACCGGCAGAATATGTTAAGGGTCTGTTCAAAAATATGAAAATAAAAAATCCGGAGGAAAAAGCAATTAAATTTTATTCGAATATGTTTTTCTATTATAGTGTGTATGATGGAGCGGCAGATAAGGCGAAAGTAAAAAGTCAGTTTGAACATATGCTGGACAGAAATGCAGAAGAGATGAAAAAAGTAATATTATGATTCGTTTAGAGAAAAAGGAAGAACAACAGAAAGTAGAAAATATTGATTTTTACGGTAAGAGTGGATTCAAACCGGCAAGCGAGTATGGTATCCGATATCATGGATTGCCGGAGGGGGAAGATGCATCGTTCTTTTTGTGTAAAGAACTTGTACCTGGTTATCTTGATGGGATTACCGGAGAGTATGCAACACCGGAGGGCTATCTTGTAGATGAGCGGGAAGCAGAAGAGTTTGATAAGCAGTTTCCATATAAAGAGAAAAAGAAACTGTCGGGGCAGATTTTTTAGAAATATAAGTGTCAGCAGTACGAATCAGATAAGGTTTTCTATGCTTGATGATAGAATAGAAGTTGTATCGCCTGGTGGATTGCCTATCGGAATAACAGCAGAAGAATATTTATCGGGTAAGCTTTCCGTTTTGAGAAATAGAAATCTTGCCAATGTATTTTACAGATTGGGATTGTAGAGATTTTTGGAACGGGAGTTACACGAATAAAACAACTGTATGCAGAGAGTCTGATAAAACCAGATTTTGAAGTGTCAGAAAATACTATAAAAATTGTGCTGCCGGTATTCGAAGCGAATGATAATTTAACCGAAGACGAAAAAGTAATTTATAAATTTCTAAGTAAGACAATGTTGAAACCAATAAGTGAAATTGCATCATATGTCCCATTTGGTAAATCAAAAACAACACAGTTACTGAAAGCTATGGGAGAAAAAGGCGTGGTTGAAGTTGAAGGAAAAGGTAGAGGAACAAAATATATAATTAAGTGAGTAGGGGTATGCAATTATGAAAATGCTCTCCGATACAGCGGTACTTCCCAAAGGAAAAACAGCTGATGGGCTGAAATACAGTCTGAATCAGGAAAAATACCTGAAAGTATTTCTTGATTATCCGGATGTTCCGATTGATAATTCGGCTTCGGAGCGTGCCATCCGGACATTTTGTCTGGGCAAGAAGAACCGGATGTTCCATAACACTGCCAACGGTGCCAATTCCAGTGCGCAGGTGTATAGTATTTCGGAAACTGCAAAGCTGAATCATCTTCGTCCGTATTATTACTTCAGATATATACTCACAGAGTTACCAAAACACTGTGACGAAAAAGGAAATATAGATCCTGCAGAGCTGGATTACTTAATGCCATGGTCAGAAAGTCTTCCGGAAGAATGCAGGAAACCACGCCGCTCATAATCCAGCGGCGTATATTTTAGCGTCAGGCATATGGTTTGACGTTTACTTAAAGAGTGCTATACGATATCAATTAAACAGGTGAATGTATTTAAAATATTTTTTCGGCTAAAATATAATGGAAATATAAAATAGCCGAAAGCAACTTGATTTCTTGTCTTGCTTCGGCTAAAATATAACCAGAATATAAATTAGCCGAAAGAGGGTTGAAAATATGAATTATATAAAACGAAATTTGGAGAATGTAGTAAGTCAGGTGACAAAGGAATACCCGGTAGTCTTAGTTACGGGACCGAGGCAGGTGGGCAAGACAACAATGCTTCAGAAATTAATGGAAGGAACAGAAAGAGGCTACGTAACGCTAGATGATTTGAATGAAAGAAATATTGCAAAAACGGATCCGGAATTGTTTCTGCAGTTGCATAAGCCACCTGTATTGATTGATGAAGTCCAGTATGCACCGGAATTATTTACTTATATAAAGATGCATGTAGATAAGAATCATGAACCGGGAGCATTTTGGCTTACTGGTTCTCAAGTATTTAAATTGATGAGAGGGGTGCAAGAGTCCTTGGCAGGAAGGGTGGCTGTTCTATCACTTACTTCTTTATCACAGGCGGAAATATCCGGTGGAGAGATGGAACCATTTTCAATTGAAATGGAGGCTTTAAACGAAAGAAAGAAGGAAAGAGAAGAGGCTGATACAAGAGGGATTTTTGAACGAATATATAAAGGATCTATGCCGGCAATTGTAAGTGGTGCTAACAGTAATAGTCAGATTTTCTATAGTAGTTATTTGTCCACTTATATTGAGAGAGATGTAAAAGAATTGTCAGATGCTATAGATTCGCTTAAGTTTCTTAGATTTATTACTGCAGTAGCTGCAAGATGTGGTCAGATGGTGAATGTGGCAGAAATCGCTAGGGATGCAGATATTAATCAGACTCAAGCAAAGAATTGGTTGGCTATTTTAGAAACATTGGGCATAATTTTTTATCTCCCCCCGTATTCTAATAATTTATTAAAACGTCTTGTAAAAACACCTAAGATATATTTCTACGATACAGGATTAGTGTGTTATTTAACGAAGTGGAGTAGTGCAGAAACGTTAGAGAGTGGAGCTATGAATGGTGCAATTCTAGAAAATTATGTAGTAGCTGAGATCATGAAAACCTACTTAAATTGTGGAAAAGAACCATACTTGTATTATTATCGAGATAAGGATGCCAAAGAGATTGACGTAGTTCTTGAGCATGATGGCGTTTTAAATCCAATTGAGATTAAGAAAACTTCAAATCCGGGTACTGAGCTGGTAAAGGTGTTTAGTTTATTAGATAAGTCATCTACACCTCGTGCGAAAGGAGCTGTTATTTGTATGAAACCAGGACTTGGTGCAATTGACAAAGAGAATTATATTGTACCGATTTGGATGATTTAGGATTAGGGTGAATGGTGTAATGGAATTAGTATTTTTTTATATAAATCAGACTTCATCAAAGTTCATAGAAAAGAAAGGTTTTAATTTTTCTGCTAACTATAATTTTAATGTGGAATATTTTGATGGGAGATATGTATTAAAACAAAATGAATGCAATGTGCGGTTGCCGGAATATTTTTTCGATGATAAAGGTTGCATTACAAATATTACAGCTATTGTAGGAGAAAATGGTGCCGGGAAAACTACGCTGTTAAACCAAATTTCAAATTATTATGGAAGTGTAAAAGATAAAACCCACGATTTACAATACGAAGAATTTTTTTCTCAAAGATATGAAGAGGATAAGACGATAGCAATATATCTTGATGATGCAAAATTAGTGTGTTATCACAATATAGATAATTTTGAGAATGAAACAAATGTTGAGGCTATTTTTTTATATCAGGGTTCTGCTGAGTTAATGAATATTGTTAAAAATAATAGAGCGTTTGAGAATGTTAGTAAAATTTGTTTGTCGAATAGTATGTATTCATTGGAGGATGGAGTTTCTACACATCGGAGCATTAGTAAAATTGCTCTTAATGTGAACTCTTTAAAAACCCTAAAGAATATATTTTATAAAAAGAAATGTAGAAATGTATCTTCTTGTGCTGGTGGGTATTATGAATTTCAGGATATTCTTTGCAATGCTAAAAGTGTGAATGAATTTCAGCAGATATTAGATATTTTATATTTACAGTATATTAAAGAGCAGAATATAAAAAGCGTGTTTGCACATAATATTGTTGGAAATTTGGAGATAAAGTTCCAAACATTTAAGCATTGTTTGGATGAAAAGTTTGATGATTTTGCAGGTGAAAACAACAAGGAATCGTCTTTACGTCCATTCTATGAAGTGTTGGTAAAAGAATTATTATGTGATTTTGACTTTACTTTATTGAAAACAGATATCTTTGCAGTTATATATATGAATTTGTTATTTGAAATAATAACCTATCTTAGATTTGATACATATGAGGGAAGATCCTTAATAACAGATAAAGAAGGGCTTGTAAAATATGTGAGAGGTATTATTTCTGAGATGGTAGATAAAAAATCTGCATATGCTTTCTATTTTGAACAGGCATTAGAAGAAATTCAAGAATATGAAGAGATATTAAATAATTGCGAAATGTTTCCGTGCCAATTACCAGTATTAGATTATGCATATGTCTCGTACAAACAAGTAATGTATGGAACAAAAGAATACGGACAATTTCTTGATTTAGTTAAGCGGTCTGTATTTGAACGCGAGTACTCTTATGTACTTAAATACATAGATATAGGAGGATTACGCCTTGCTTCCGGAGAGAGGGCATTGTTGAATTTCTTTTCTTGGATGCATCTGGTTCCATATTTCAATTTCATAAGTAATGATGTAGAAGAAAGTTTGCGTGATAATGTGCTTTTGCTTATTGATGAGATAGACTTGTATTGTCATCCCCTTTGGCAACAAAATTTGTTATGTTATTTGATAGAAGAGGTAAGTGCACAATATTCGGGGAAGAATGTGCAAATTATTTTTACTACGCATAGTCCCGTGGTGTTGTCAGATATGCCACTAAGCAATGTCATATTTTTGAAAAGAGAAAATAATAAATGTTGTATTGATGAAGAAAAGTATCACGAAGAAACATTTGGAGCTAATATATACAAGCTTTTTAATGATGCCTTTTTTCTTGGGAAAAAGGGACAAACGGGAGAATTTGCCAAAAGAAAGATAAAAGATATTATTGATAAAGTAAAGCCTGATACGAGAAATATAGATGAAGTGAGTTATCCTACATTGACAGAAGAGGAAATAGCTTCATTAGAACAGCAAATTGCTATGATTGGTGAAAAAATAGTACGAGATAAATTGTATGAGATGTTATTAAAGTGTAAGTATAATTCTTTAGAAACACGGGAAAAGAAGATAAAGATTTATGAAGAAAAAATTAAAAGGTTAAAAGCGGAGAAGATGTATGATACCAATTAAATTTAAGGAATTAAATGACAAAGATAGGCTCTACCATTCTTTGCTTAATGTAAAATCCAATCAAAGAAAAAAGACAGAGTATGTGAAAAAAATACGAGGAATAAATGATTGGTGTCTTAAGAATATAGTGGTAAAAGGGAAGAAATATTCTTTTCCAGATATAATTAAGGCAGATTATGAAGAGATTGTTAAAATTGCTAAGGTGTACCAAGCTAGTAAAAATAAATTATCAGATTCGAAAAAGAAATTTATAATAGATACGCTATACAAACAAAGATTTCCTAGAGTAGAATTTGTAGAAGCGCTACAAGTTACTGTGTGTCCATATTGCAATCGTAATTTTGTGAATTCAACATATAAAAGGACACTGTGTGATTTAGATCATTTTTATGATAAAGAGAAATATCCGTTATTGGCTGTATCATTTTATAATTTGATTCCTGTTTGTCATGCCTGTAATCATGCTAAGTTAAATAAAGCTATATTATATTCACCGCATGATACGAAGTTTGGTACAGATGATTTGTTAGAGTTTGATTATTTTATTACAGGACCAGATTACTTGTATGATAATAAGCAAATTGGGATAGAAATAGATTATAGTAACCAATTTAAAGAGAATGTAAAGATATTGAAACTACGAGAAGTATATCAAGTACACTCAGATATTTTACAAGAATGTGTTAAGAAGGCGATAATATTTAATCCGGAGTATTTGTCTGAGTTGTTGGTTACATATGATGGATTATTTGAATCTGAAGAAGAGTTGTATAGAATTGTATTTGGAAATTACATAGAAGAATCTTCATATGGAAAGAGACCATTATCCAAAATGACAAAAGATATATTGAAAAAGTTATTTGAGGATATTTATGGACTTAGCATTTAAAATATAAGCAATGGGGAAAACTACTTTGGGCATTTCAGCACTCGCCGTATGCAGAGATAGCGCAAGAGGCTTTTTCTGTGTGGGAATTGTTTGAAAATTAAAAATACCCTTGAGGAAAATCAAAGCAATATCCTCAAGGGTATTTTTATACGTTTTTCTTGACCAGCAAATCAATTTTCTGCCCATCCATCCCTATCGCATTCTCGCGTTGCTCCTTGCATATGAGCAAATCGGGATGTTCTTCATCCAGAAATTTATGGAATATACCTATGTCGAAGGTGATTTTTGATATGGGGAATCCGCCAGAAACTGACTGTGAAAAGACTGTGGAATTT
>OIYY01000668.1_pt1 | contig 22718 bp, 23 predicted proteins | sample 1588341 | NCBI WGS metagenome assembly OIYY01 (sample SAMN03283287) | human gut metagenome | biome: human-associated habitat; material: feces | host: Homo sapiens | place: Peru | collected 2012 | reverse complement strand
ACTCAAAAAAAGAGGCATATTCCTTTTTGAACATGCCTCTTTGTCAACAACCTGAGAGTAATCATTATGATTACTCTTTTAATTCTTTATATTCTATCAAAAGAAAAAGCTTCTTGTTTTGAAGCTTATTTACAAGTAGCACCAAGTTGTTCATATAGACTCTTGACACTACTTAGTTTTACTTTACCATCATTTATTAACTGGCTATTAGCTGAATCGATTTCTATTAGTTTTTTAGTATCAATTTTAGCATAGTTAATATCAACAGTAGAAACTAATTTGTTACCATCAATAGTAACATTATAAGTATAATACTTAATATCTTTATAAGGAGTATAAATTTTTTCTATTTGTTCCTTATAAGTATTAAGAGTAGTAGTATCACTAGTTTCAATAGACTCTTCACTTTGAACTCTGTTTACATAATCACCACTATAAGTTACTTTATAATTTAGATTAGTTTTCATTCCACTCTGACTCATAGTTCTAGTACAAGTCATAGTTTTTTCTTCACTAGATGAACATCCTGTTACTAAGAATACTACCAACATAGTAACTGCCAAAAATAAATATTTTCTTTTCATTATTTCCTCCCTCTATTATTACTTTATCATAAAATTATTAAGTTTACCACATCTTTCGACAAATTAATACTATAGTTATTGTTATGTTAGTGTTGGTGATAATATGTATAAAAGATTTATATTTTCTTTAATAATAGCAATTGTTAGTGGAGCATTACTTGGTCATACTTTGTTTGAAAAGTTTAAAGAAGAAGAACAGACTGTTTTTAATGATATGAGTCCTATCTATTTCTTAAGAGAGGGAGTTTATGATAATTTAGAGTATGCCTTAGCAAGTGCTAATAAGTTTGATACTAAAATTATAGTAAAAGAGAAAGCTAAATATTACCTTTATCTAGCTATTTCTAAAAGTGAAGATAATTTAGCAAGTATTAAAAAAATTTATAATGATAAAAACTTAGTAGTAGAGACTAAAAATATAAGTAATGAAAGTTTTCTAACTGCTCTTGAACAGATGGAAAACTTGTTTAAGAAAGCTTCTAGTGATGAAGAAAAATTAACCATTGAAAAAGTAATCCTAGCTAATTATGAAGAATTAGTTTTAAAGAATTAAGGATAAAACTAATATTTACTGTTTATAATTAAGGTAGGAGGAAAAAGATGAAAGTTAAAGAAATACCAGCTAATGAAAGACCAAGAGAAAAATTAGAGTCTTATGGACCTAGTAATTTATCAACATCTGATTTATTATCTATCATTTTAGCTAGTGGCTTAAAGGGAAAAAATGTAACTGAGCTTTCTTTTGAGCTATTATCTAAAGTGGATAGTGTTAAAGATTTAGCAAGCCTTGATTTAAAAGAAATATGTAAGATAAAGGGAATAGGAAAAGCTAAGGCAACTACTTTATTAGCAGCTATAGAACTTGGTAAGAGAATATATTTGTTACCGGATACTAAAAAAGTTAGACTAGTAACCGCAGAGGATGTTTTTTCTTATAGTAAGTATTTATTTTATGGTAAAAAACAAGAGTGTTTTTATTGTCTATATGTTGATAAACTAAGAAACTTAATTACTGCTAAACTTTTGTTTATGGGGACAATGGAAAGAAGTAGTGTTCATCCAAGAGAAATATTTAGGGAAGCTTATAAAGTATCAGCCACTGGTATTATTTGTATTCATAATCATCCATCAGGTGTATTACTACCTAGTAAGAAAGATATAGAGTTTACAAATGACTTAGTAAAATTAGGTGACTTTCATGGAATATATATACTTGATCATTTAATTGTAAATGAGAATAAATATTTTAGTTTTGTTGAAAATAGAAATAAGAATAATTGAAAAAAAGAAAAGATTTAGGTATACTAGATAAGTAGCGAAAGGAAGATAGGTATGTATCAGAAGAAGAAAAAAAGAAAAAAAATAATAATAGTTTTTTGTGCTATATTCATATCATTTTTCCTTCTATTTTATTCATTATCATCTAATAGAAAAATAGGGGTTATAGAAGGATTCTTTAAAGATGGGGCTGTTACAATATCTAAGATTGTAATGACACCATTTACTACTTTGAATAAAGAAAAAGATAAAGATGCTAGTAAGAGTTATCTAATTCAAAAAAACATTAATGTTCACTTAGAAGAAGAAATAGAACAGTTAAGAGATACACTTGCCTTAAATCAAACTTTAACTGGTTATGAGATTGTTAATGCTACTGTTGTAAATAGAAATAAAAGTTATTGGTATCAAACTCTTACTATTGATAAAGGCAAAGCTGATGGTTTAGGTGAAAATATGGTTGTTATTACTAAGAATGGTTTAATTGGTAAGTTAGAGAAAGTAACTAATAAGTCTGCTACTGTTAAACTTATTACGGCTAATGACGTTAATAATAAAGTATCTGTAGCTATTACTACTTCAAATGGAGAAACTAACGCTATCTTAAGTGGTTATGATAAAAAGAAAAATGAGATATTAGTTAGTGGAGTAGATAGTAATATTGATATTAAGAAAGATGATTCAGTAACAACTAGTGGTTTAGGGGGAATGTTTCCAAGAGGAATTTATATTGGGAAAGTAGAATCTATTTCCACTGACAAATATGGTCTTAGTAAAACATTAGCTATTAAGACTAACCAAAACTTTAATAGTATTCATTATGTAACAGTCTTAAAAGGGGAGAAGTAGTTATGTTCTTTGTTTATTTAACTTTAATTATTTCTTTTCTTTTAGATGGAGTTTTATCAAATTATCTAGACTATATGCTAGGAGATATTACTTTATTTAATCCTTTATTAACAATAGTAGCCCTACTAGTTATTTATCCTTTTTTTAAGAAAGATGAGAATAAGTATTTAATTATAGCTTTTATAGTTGGTTTTTTATATGATTTATTCTATACTAACTTATTATTTACGAATGCTATTCTTTTCTTACTATTAGCAATTATTTATAAATATTTATATAAGAAGTTGGAGGTTAATATCTTAACAACGGCTTTTTCTATCTGTTTAATCATTGCTATTTATGAGATTACTTTATCTTTCTTATTATTTATCTTTAATATAGTACCTATTACTACTAGTGAAGTTTTTTATTTAATAGTACATAGCTTAATTCTAAATGTTATTTATGGTGATATATTGTATTTAATTTCTAGAAGAACTAAACGCAAAAGACGTCTAAATTAGTCTTTTCTTTTTTTTATCTTTTTACATATACTTTACTAGGTGACGATAATGGTTGAATCAAAGTTTTATAAAGATAATAAATCTAGTAAAAGTAATCTTTTTAAAAATATAGTTCTAAGAGTCTTAATAACGATTATAGTAACACTTATTTTACTTATAGGTTTCAAGATGAATAGTAATTTCAAGAAGACTTTTTATCATTATGTTTATGAAGAAAATTTTCCTTTTTCTGCAGTTAAGAATTTCTTGCAGGAGAAGTTTGGAACTAGTTTAACATTTGATAAAATAGTAACTGATGAAGAAGTCTTTAATGAAAAGCTATCTTATAAGGATAAGAGTTTATATCATGATGGGGTTAAGTTAACGGTTAGTAGTGAGTATATGATTCCATCACTTGAAAGTGGGATAGTAGTATATATTGGTGAAAAAGAAAATTATAAACAGGTAGTTATTGTTCAACAGATGAATGGAGTAGATGTTTGGTATGGAAATATTAAGCAAGCAAATGTTAAACTTTATGATTATGTAGAGAAGGGTTCTTTAATAGGACAAGTTGATAATAAAACTTTATATTTAGTATTTCAAAAGGAAGGGAAATTTGTAGATTATCAAAGCTATCTTGCAAAAAGTTAAGTTTCATAAATCTTGTTTATTATTCCTTTTTCTAGCCGTTATAACCGGACAGTTTTATTTAATTTTACTTTCTTTTTTATTGTTATTTGTTCATGAGTGTGGGCATTTCTTTACCGCTTGTCTTTTTAAATGGGATGCTAAGGAGATAACTTTTTATCCTTTTGGAGGAATAGCCAAGTTTTCATCATCTATTAATTGTCCTATAATAGAAGAATTATTAGTCCTTATTATGGGACCAGTTACACAGTGTGTTTTCTACCTAATTTTTAAGAGCTTTCTAACTACACCTTATCAGTTGAAACTGCTAACTATTGTTCATTATAATATTTTAGTTTTTAATCTATTACCAATTTATCCTTTAGATGGTGGAAGAATAATAGAGGTGTTTCTTTGTTATTTTATCGCTTATCAAGATAGTTATAAGGTTACCTTCTTTATTTCTTATTTAACTTTAGCAGGAATTTTTTTATTCTTTTTAATTTACCCTAGTACTTATTTTTTATTAATGTTTATTTTAATATTATTAAGACTTATAAAAGAAAAAAAGTATTTAAAGTATTATTATGAAAGGTTTTTCTTAGAAAGATATTTAAAAAGATTAGTTTATAAAAAAAGAAAGATTGTTAAAAGTGATAAGAAGTTTAGAAGAGAGTACTCACATATTATTAAAAGAGGTAATTGGTATCAAGATGAACAGGACTATTTAAAAGATAAATATATTAATAGAAAAAACACTAAGTCTAATCTTTAGAAATAGTGTTTTTATTTCAACTTTTGTTTAACTCGGATGCTGACAAAACCAATGAAAAGCATCTGATCTGCAGAACCAATGAAAAGCATCTGATCTGCAGAATCAAATGTATTCTTTAGATGAGACTTTTCTTATCTGTTTATAAGTTACCATTGAATTTAGCTGATAGCAATAGATTTATTTTTATTAAATAAAATTTATACTTTTCTCGTACTATATTTTTAGCTTGTTCTATTGATATATACTAATTAGTCTGTTACTATTAATTCGGATACATTTGAAATATCAGATGCTTTCCCTTCTAATTAATAAATAGAAGGGAGTGATGCTTATGACAAAAAGAGAATTTTTTCTATATGTCATAATCTTTCTATTAATAATAGAAAACTTAATATTCTTATTTCATTAAGAAAAAAAAGCATCTGATTTCAACTTTGGTTGATTTCAGGTGCAACACCTTAATAAGGAAAGCATCTGATCCGCAAAATCAAATGTATCCTTTTTATTATATGAAGTTTCCTTCATCTATATACATATTACCATAAAATTAGTTAGATAACAATTCTTAATGAAAATTTGCATTTTTTTCGTGCTATATTTTTAGCCTGTTCTATTGATATATACTAATTAGTTACTATAATTTTGATACATTTGAAATGTCAGATGCTTTCTCTTCTAATTCATAAATAAAAGAGTGTTGATATTTATAACAAAAAGAGAATCCTTTTTATGTCTAGTTATACTAATATTATTTATAGAAGTATTCATACTTTTATTTAAATAAGAAAAAAGCATCTGACTTAGCAAATCAAATATATCATTTTGTTAGATGAAACTTTTTCCATCTATATACATATTATCATAAAATTAGTTAGATAATAATATTTGATAAAAATTTATACTTTTCTCGTAGTAATAATTCTTACAAAAATGTAATAAACCTTTCTTTAAATAAATGCTATAATTAAGACGGTGAAGAAAAAATGAATAAAAAAATACTAATATTAGAAGATGATAGTAGTATGCAAGAAGAATTAAAAGATTTGTTAGAAAATGCTTCTTATGACACTTTAATTCTTACTGACTTTTTGCATGCTAAAGAATATATTTTAAAGACTAATCCAGATTTGGTACTGCTTGATGTAAATATACCATACCTAAATGGTGAACTTTTACTAAAAGAACTTAGAAAAGAAAGTAGTGTACCAGTTATTATTTTAACTAGTAGAGCAAGTGAAATAGATGAGGTGTTATCAATATCTTATGGAGCAGATGACTTTATCACTAAGCCATATAATCCGACTATCTTACTTCTTAGGATTCAAAATGTTTTTAAAAGAGTAAATCAAGTGAAGGATAAACTTAAATATCGAGATTTAGATGTCTATCAAAATAGAGGAGTCTTAACTAAAGATAATCTAAGTATAGAATTAACTAAAAATGAAATGATAATCTTTCTATACTTACTTAATAATCAGAATAGAATAGTAAGTCGCGATGAGTTGATGAGTGAATTGTGGAATAATGAAGAGTATATAAATGATAATGCTTTAACAGTAAATATTAGTAGATTAAGAACTAAACTAAAAGACTTTGGTTATAGCAATGTAATTGAAACTAGAAAAGGACAAGGATACATTTTATTATGAAATTAACTAGTTATTTTAAAGATAAAATATTAATCATTTTAATAAATTTATTTGCTATTTTATTAATCATTTTCTTACTATTAGCTTTTAAAGTATCTATCTTTTTAACTTTGATGGTTTCTTTTATTCTTATAATAAATAGTATTACTATCTTCTTTTATGACTACTTTAGAAAGAAAACCTTTTACTGGAATCTAGTTAATAATCTAGATAGACTTGATAAAAAATACTTGGTTATGGAAACGATAGATAATCCTAGTTTCTATGAGGGAAAACTAATTAAACAAATACTATATGAAACTGATAAGTCAATGCTTGAAGAAATAGATAAGTATAAACTTAATCTAGAAGACTTTAAAGATTATATTGAAATGTGGATACATGAAGTTAAAATGCCACTCGCTACTCTTATGTTGATGACTCATAATCATAAAGAGATGGATAACAAGTATTTATTTCAACTTAAAAGATTAGATAACTATCTTGATCAAATACTATATTATGTAAGAAGTAATTACTTAGAAGAAGACTTTACTTTTCAAACAGTTAGCTTAGACAAAATAATTAGTAGAGTAGCTTTAAAAAATAAAGATGATTTATTAGAAAATAATATCGACTTTATAGTAAATACTAACTCTTTAAAAGTAGTTACTGATTATAAATGGTTAGAGTTTATTTTAAATCAAGTTATTAATAATAGTATTAAATATAAAAGGAATATCAAAAATAGTTATATTAAAATAGATGCTTTCTTAGAAAAAGATAAGATTAAACTTACTGTTCTTGATAATGGTTGGGGTATTTCTAAAAACGATTTACCTAAAGTCTTTAATAAGTCTTTTACTGGTAGTAATGGTATTTATAATAGTAAGTCAACAGGAATGGGATTATATATTGCTAAGAAACTTTGTGATAAATTAGGTCATAAGTTAGAGATAGAATCTACTATTAACTCATATACTTTAGTTACTATTACCTTTGGAATTAATGATTTCTATAATAATTATAGTAGTATTACAAAATTGTAAGATACTGTAATATTAGAAATACGACAAAATGAATAATATCTATTAATATGGTAAGTGAGGTGATTTAAAAGTGAATGAATTATTAAAAATCGATAATATTCAAAAATATTATGGAGCAAGATCTAGTTTAACAAAAGCTTTAGATGGCTTATCATTTTCAGTAGCTAAACAAGAATTTGTAGCTATTATGGGAGCAAGTGGTAGTGGTAAGACTACTTTGTTAAACTGTATTTCAACTATTGATAGAGTAACAGCAGGACATATTTATCTAGGAGATATAGATATTACTAAACTTAAGGGTAATAAGCTAGATAGGTTTAGAAGGGAAGAGTTAGGTTTTATCTTTCAAGACTTTAATCTTTTAGATACCTTAACTGGTTATGAGAATATAGCCCTTGCTTTATCTATTCAAAATGTACCTTATAAAGAGATAGAAAAAAGAGTTAGTAAATTAGCTAAGGAGTTAGATATTACTAATATCTTAAATAAATATCCTTATGAGATGAGTGGCGGACAAAAACAAAGAATTGCATCTATTAGAGCTATAATTACTAATCCTAAGTTAGTCTTAGCAGATGAGCCAACAGGAGCCCTTGACTCTAAGTCTAGTAGGATGTTATTAGAAAAGTTTAATTATTTAAATCAAGAATTAGCAGCTACTATTCTTATGGTTACCCATGATGCTTTTACGGCAAGTTATGCTAGTAGAGTAATCTTTATTAAAGATGGAAAGATATTTAGTGAATTACATAAAGGTGATTCAACAAGAAAAGAGTTCTTTGATAAGATAATAGATGTTGTAACAGTACTTGGTGGTGATTTAAATGATGCTTTGTAAACTATCAGTTAAGAATATTGCTAAGAGTATAAAAGATTATGCCATTTATTTCTTTACTCTTATGTTAGGAGTTAGTATTTTCTATGTTTTTAACTCTATAGATAGTCAGACTGCTATGATGAATTTATCAAAATCAACTTATGAAATTATTAGACTTATGAATAATATCTTATCAGCGGTTAGTGTCTTTGTATCATTTATCCTAGGATTTTTGATAATCTATGCTTCAAGGTTCTTGATGAAGCGAAGAAATAAAGAGTTTGCTATTTATTTAACACTTGGTATGAGTAAAAGAAAAATATCTTTGATTTTATTTCTTGAAACGCTACTAATTGGTTTTCTATCTTTAGGAGTTGGTTTGTTACTGGGTGTTATCTTATCACAACTGATGAGTGTTTTAGTAGCTAGTATGTTTGAAGTGAATTTAACTAAGTTTAAGTTTGTCTTTTCAAGTAGTGCTTTTATTAAGACAATTATCTATTTTGGTATAATCTATCTAATTGTAATGCTTTTTAATACTATTATTATTAATAAATGTAAACTTATAGATTTAATTAACTCTAGCTCTAAGAGGGAAAAATTAAGACTTAAAAATACCAAGGTAGCATTTTTTCTATTCTTAATAGCAGTAGGGATACTTATCTATGCTTATTATTTAGTGATTGGTGATGTTGATAAAGTATTAAGAAGTTATACTAGTATTATATTTCCAATTATCCTAGGAACAGTTGGTACTTTCTTAGTATTCTTCTCATTATCAGGTTTTCTTTTAAAAGTGTTAAAGAAAGATAAAAAACTTTACTATAAAGAATTAAATAGTTTTGTTATTAAAGGAATAAGTAGTAAAGCAAGTACAACAGTCTTTTCGGTTACTATTATTTGTTTAATGTTATTTACAACTATTTGTGTACTATCTAGTGCTTTATCTCTTAGAAATTCTTTAAACAATTCTTTGATTAAATATGCTCCAAGAGATATCGAAATAAGTAAAAGATATAATCCTGCTGGTGACGTTTATGGCTATAATGAGGAACAAAAGAAAGATTCATTATTAACAATTAATGAGTCACTTGCTAAACTTAACTTTAATTATCATAAGTATTTTACTAATATAACTGATTTTACCTTATATGTAGATGAAGGGATTACTCTAAAGAGTAGTCTTGGCGATTATTATAAGATAGTTAAAAAGAAATATCCTTATCTTCAATATAATAGTGAAATAGAACTTATGAAGTTAAGTGATTATAATAAGATGGCTAAGAGTCTTAGGTTAAATAGATTAACTCTAGATGATAATCATTATGTAGTAGTTGCTAATTATCCCTCTATGAAAAGCATTAAAGATGAATCTTTAAAAAGAAGAACTGTTATTACTATTAATAATACTAATTATTATCCTAAATATAGTTATTCAATTGATGGTTTTTATGATATGACTAGTAATGCTTCTAATATTGGTTTTATTGTTTTACCAGATGAAGCTTTAGATAAGGCAACTAAGTATATGTATTATAAATTAGCTGATTATAAAGAAAATAGAGCAAATGTAGATAAAGTAATCACTAATCTTATGGACTCTAAAGAATTTTCTAATACTAATTTAACCTTTAATACTAAATCCGATATTTATAACTCTAGTATTGGCATAGGAACAATGGTTACTTTCATTGGATTATATCTTGGAATAGTTTTTCTAATATCTTGTGCTGCTATTCTAGCTTTAAAAGAGTTATCTGAATCTAATGATAATAAAATAAAGTTTACTATCTTAAGAAAGATAGGAACTAGTGATATGATGATTAATAAAGCTTTGTTTAAACAAATAGGAGTATTCTTCCTATTACCATTAGCTCTTGCTATCATCCATTCTATCTTTGGAATAATCTTTTGTAATAAAATATTAATTATGACTGGTGTTAATATAAAATTATCTTCTATCATAATTACTGCTATATTCATTGTTTTAATCTATGGTAGTTATTTTCTACTAACTTACTATTGCAGTAAGAATATCATTAAAGATAAGAATTAAAAATAAAAATCTGGAATTACTGTTTTCCAGATTTTTGGTTAATATAAATTATAAAATTATCCATTCACTATTTTTCTTTCCATTTTCTCTTGCTATTATTCCTTTTTCCTGCATTTCAAGCATTCTAGTTTTTACTGTTCGTAAAGACTTATTAATTTGTTTAGCAATTTCTGCTTGTTTAATGGTTGGATTGTCTTTTATTATATTTATAATTGCCTGTTCTTCTAAGGTAAGACTATTAGATTTTAAATTTTCTTTGTCTTGATTTTCTAAATAATCAACATGAGTATACCTATTCTTTAGTTCATAATTTGTATTTGCTAAAAGATTATAAAAGAATTTTTCTAAGAAGGATATGTCTTCAAAGATGTTTTTATCAAACTTTTTATAATTTGCTCTTACTAGGGAATTTCTAAAATACCAAGAGTGTTTGGCAAAAACCTCATCATTTATATTAAAACCAAATGTTCTTAAGTATTTAATTATAAATACAGCAGTTGTTCTTGTATTACCTTCACAAAATGGGTGTACTTGCCAAATGTTAGAGGTAAATCTGCATATATGTTTAATTGCTTCATCAAATGATAAATCTTTATAAGAAAAATTTTTTTCTTGTTCAAAATCATATTTTAGAGTTTCCATAATAGTCTGATAAGAGGCATAGATGACAGTATCATTATTTAATATCCATTCTTTTTTTGTGAAATTATAATCTCTAATCTTTCCCGCTTCCTTATATATCCCTTTAAACAATTTTTGATGGATACCTATTAATTCAGTAGGATTAAAATTAAAAGAGTTATCACTTAGTATTTCAGTTATTCTTACTGCTACTTTATCCGCTTCTTCACTATTTTCTGATTCATCTTTTTTTCTATTATCTAAAACTTTATAGTATTTATCTATTCTTTTTTCAACTTCATCTATGTTTATTTTTCCTTCTATGTGTTCTTTGGCAGTATCAATTAAGTATTTAGATGGTTTTAGTCCATCAACATCCTGTAATCCTATGGCAGTTTCCCAAGTTTTTGTTTTTTCTACCTTGTTTGGTTCTCCTTCCTTTATGTATTCAGAAAGTTCTAAATTCCAGTTCTCTTTGCTCATGGCTCCTCCTAACTATATGTTAATATTATAGCATTTTTTAAATAAAATAGCAATTTTAAAGTGCAAAAATTGCACTTTAAAAACTGAAAAATTGCACTTTAAAATGCGCGTATGTAAAGCTTTAAAATCGCTTAGAGTAAAATAACTCATATAAATACAAAAAAGCAAAAATCTGGAATTTTCTATTTTCCAGTTTTTTTCTGCCGAAATTTATTAAATTTAGCTAAAAATATTGACAGTTTGTTAATTTTTCTTTAGTATAGTGAGCTAATTCAGGGGGATTATTTATCATTTAGATGGGGTTAATCGGTAAGTTATGTTTCCTTGATTAATATCTATTGGGAGGAAGAAAATGGTAGAAAAAATTTCTAAATCATTGATGGTATTATGTGCTGTATTTATTATGATGTTTATACCAAATGTTAAGGCTGCAACTGCTAATGTAACAACTGATATGACTAATAAAGAAATACAAAGCATAGTCGATTCAAATGATACAATCGAATTTGCAACAGGTGAATATCAGAATTTATCTCTTACTGTTGATGGTAATAAGACTTTTAAAATGACTGGAAAAGTTACTTTTACAAGTGATAATGGTAATAACTTTGGTATTTTATTTAAAGATAATACTAAGTCAAACTTAACTATCGATGGTGATTTGACTATTTCTTCATATAGAGAAGGAATATTTGTTTCTAATGATTGTAATGTTACTTTAGATTTAGTTAATAATAGTAAACTTTCCTTAATTAATTCTTTAGAGACTGAACAAAATCATGGAAGTGGTATGTGGATTGGTTATAGAACAATCTTTAACTTAAATGGTACTAAGGGTTCTAGTTTTATAGCTAGTGATAATACTATGGCTGGTATTAATGTAATGGGAAGTGCAAAAGTTACCCTTAACTTTAATGATATGGCTTTAGTAGATATGAGTAATAATAGTAAAGTTAGTGGTTACCATGCTGGAATGGAATCTGGTTCAACAAATATTTTAAACTTTACTAATGTTAATAAAGTTACTATGAATAATAATGGAGTAGATGCTGTTTGTGTTAGTGGTGATAATGACCAAATCAATATAACTGGTTCAAATGTTTCTATGACAAATAATCATAGTTGGGGTACTAATGGAGGAAATATCAAGGTTATTAACTCATACTTAAATATTAGCAATAACTCTGATGGTCCTTGGGCTAATGTTAAATATACAGCATCTAATATGTATGCTAATAATTTAACAGTAAAAAATTCAACAATTGATGCTAATAACTGTGGAGCAAACTCTGGTATTTGGGTTGAAAATACTGCTGAAATTATAGGCTCTACAATAAATGTAAATAATAATGGTCAAGAAGCTTATGGCAATTATAACTATAGTCAAACAAGACCTTACTATCAAGGTGATTATCCTTGGAATATGGGTAATGGTATAGCTTTCTGTGGAAAGACTTCTATTACATCATCTACTATTAATGCAAATAATAATGGTGGAGCAGGTATAGCTTTCTATGGCGAAAAAAGTGATACTATTACAGAAGTATTAGTTAACTCATCTATATTAAATGCAAATAATAATGGGGTATCTAAAAACTTTACTGTAGAAGGTGACAAGATAAAAAATGATAATTCATTAAAAGATAGAAGTGGTTTTACAGTAGCACTTTACTCTGGAATTGCTGTGTTTAATGCTGAAGTTAAAGTAACTGATAGTTCCTTTACTTTACTAGATAATAAAAGACATGGTATTGGTTATCATGAAGCTTATGCTGGTAAGTTTATAGTAGATGGTTATACTATTGGTAAAATAGCTACTACTGATAACGTAATTCAAAAAGAAATAGAAGGATTTAATAGTAATCAACAAACAATTATACTTAGTGGTAGTGTAAAAGCAAATCATGGAAATATGACTGGTGACTTTGGTAATTATAATGACCAAAAGAAGGAAGACGAAAAATATACGGGTCCTATTAATAATGATTCAACTAAATTAGTTGATTTTGAATTAAATAAAAATAATAATAAAGAAATGACGGAAGATAAGAATAGTTTTACTTATTATGATCCAAATAATTCAACTAGATATGATTATGTCTTTAGATATGATGATCAAGGTAAAGCTTATGTTTGGACACCAGTATCAATCTTAAGATATGATGCTACAGAAGGATTTATTTCATCTCTTGGAACAGCTGGCATTTTAAATGTAGGATTTAGTAAGACATTACAAGATAACTTATTAAAAGCAGGACTTTATTCTAGATTTACCCAAGATGTTACTATCTATGGTAATAATATGAATCTTGCTGAAAAACTACTTGCTGTAGCAACTCGTGATGGTTATGTATTTAAGGGTTGGTATATAGCAAGTGATAGTGAACTTGCTAAGAAGTATGCCTTGGAAGGTAACTTTGAAGAGTTATATAAACTATTAAATACTAAGTTTGATGGGACAACTAAATTAATGATTGATGGTAAACCAGTCAGTGAATTAACAGTTTATGCTAAATGGGATATTGAAGAAAAAGGTATGACAAGAGTAGATGATATTACTCCACCTAATACTTTAGTAGATTCTAATAATAATATTGAACTATTAATTGCTTCTTTAATTACTATTGTAAGTTTAGTTAGTGTATCTAAATTAATAGTTGTAAGAAATAGTGAAATCTAGGAATTTTAAGTTTCTAGATTTTTTTCTTATGAAATTTGCAAAATTCGACTAAAAAATGTTGACAATTTGTTAATTTACCATTAGTATAGTGAGCTAAATCAAGGAAACGTTTAATTTCTTCGAAGGGGTTCGGTAATTATATCTTATTCTCTTGATAAAATGTGGAGGAGAAAAAAATGAAAAAAACAGTAAGAAGTATTCTATTTGTAGTTGTACTACTATTAGGATTTGTATTCTTTACTACTGATGTTTCTGCTCTTGAATCGTCAAAGTGGGATACAGATTCTATTCCTAAGTTAACTACTAGTGAGGGACTAGAAGTAACTTATGATTTATCAAAATTAACTGTAGATGCTATGTGGCAAGAAGTATATGGTGAGATTACTGTCAACGTAACTATACCAGCTAATTATGATAATGATGAGATTGTCATTGCACCAGAAGTGTTTGAACAAATCTCAAATAAAATTTATGAGGAATTTAAAAAATATGGAGCTGAACAAGGTTTAGATGAAGATTATTTTCAGTTTCGTAATCCATTCCAAGCAGGGGATAAGTTTAGAGTTAGAATGGTAATTAATAACTTATCTGATTATGATTATTATTATGAAGAGACATCTTTTGAGATATTTCCAACAGAACCATTAGTATATAAAGAAAAGGAAACAACACCAACTACTAATAATACTAATGATAAATTCTTCAATCAAACAACATTACCAGAAGGATTTACTTTTAGACGTACTTATAATACGGCATTACAAGCTTTAATACCTAATTCAAGTGGTAGAAATATGACTGATGATGTAGTAGGGGCTGCTTTAACTGATAAAGGATATAATGGTATAGCTGATTATGCTAAATATTTATTAGATTTTTATAATAGTAAATATAAGACAAACTATACAAGACTTGATCAATTCAATAAAGGAATAATTAGGGAAATGTTATCAGATGTAGATCCTTTCTATGTACTTAATGTTGCTTATAAAAAAGCACTAGGAATAACTTGGTTACCAGCTAATCAAAAAAGAGCAAAAGAAGAAGTAGATAGTGCTTTGCAAGCTAAAGGTTATAATAGTCCGCTAGATTTTTTCTTAGCATATTATAATATTTCAAGCATTACAGAATTAACTGATGAGATGATTAATGATTTATATCAATCAATGGGTAATGAATCTGGAGAATTTTCTATTGAAACTAATGAAACAGTTTTATTACTAGCTTACAATTATTTCTATAATGAAGGATTATCATTCTATTTTGATCAAAAAAATGAAAATGGTGAATATACCGATAATAAAGATGTAGCAAATAGTGCCAGTGATAATACTGGAAGTGATTATTCAGTGGGTAGCTATATGCGTGATAAAACTAAAGGTGATAGTGATATTATAGAAAGAGCAGGTACTCTTAATTCTAAGGGTGAAGGTTATACTATCTCTGGAGTATTAAGAAATATAGGTAGATATACACCTAACTCTTACCTTGGTTTTAACTTTATGGCTGATATGCAACTTAAGTATAAAGCCAAATATGGTAAATTAATTGTTAAATATGTAGATGCTGATGGTAATACATTATTACCAAGTAGTGAATTTACTAAAATGGTAGGAAAAGATTATTTAACAGATTATAAAGATATTGATGGATACTATTTAGTAGAAATCAAAGGTGATGAAACGGGTAAATATATTGATGGAACTATTGAAGTAATTTATGTTTATGATAGAATTGAAATTGGAGAAATAGTACCACCTGTGACAGGAATTAATAATACTAATAGTGATTTCTTCTTTGTAATATTATCAACTGTTGGTGCTATATCTTTAGGACTAGGTCTTAAAAAGAAATATAATATCTAAGATAAAAGAATCCTTTTGGATTCTTTTGGAGTATAAAAAGGGTGATAAAAATGAAAAAAAGAGCAAGAATAATTTATATTATACTAATATCTTTAATAATTATAGTAAACTTTATTTGGTATTTTAACTTTAGTAGTACTGCCTTAAATAAGAAAGATGAAAAAGCTAAAGAAGAAATTACTAATACTTATAAAGATGTAACTACTTTAAAAGAAGAGGCAAATGATAAAGTAGAAGAAGATACTTTTTATGAAAAGAATATAATTAAAAGATACCAAAATAGATTTTCTAATAAAGACATAATAGGAGAGTTATCTATTAGTAATACTAGTCTAAGAGTTCCAATTGTAAAAGGAAATGATAACAGCTATTATTTAAATCATTTAATTAATAAAAAAGCTAATACCCTTGGTAGTGTCTTTATGGATTATCGTAATAATACAAGTGATAAGAAAGTAATTATTTATGGACATAACTCTAATAATGTTTATACAGAATTTAATATCTTAGAAAAATATTTAAATAGTAGTTATTATTATAATCATCCAACTATTACCTTTAAAGATATTGATAATACTTATTACTATCAAATATTTTCTATTTATAAAACAGATAAAGACTATCAGCATGTTAATTTAAATTTTACAGATGAAACGTATAAAAAACATCTAGAATGGTTAAAAAATAAGTCATTATATGATGCTAATATCAGTATAGATGGAAATGACTCAATAATAGTTTTACAAACTTGTGATGTTACAAATGAGGGAGAATATATAATTATAGTAGGTAAAAAGATAAAGACTATAAGTAATGAGGCTAGTTAGTCTTTTTTCTATAATAAAAAAAGAGTTAAACTCCTTTAGAAATATTAATGATTTCATCTAGACTATCATCAGTTGCCATTATATTTTTATGCTCTTCATGACACTTTTCACATCGATAGACAATCTTATAAGTATCCTTAAATTTTTCAATACCGATTGGTTTTAAAATACCCTTACACGGATTAGCTCTATCACCGGGCATAATATCTATATGAATGGAATAAAGACAGTGTGGACAATGATCTCTTGTTGTATATCCTAAAGGACTAACTTCTTTACCACAATTAATACAAGTAAATGCTTCATCTTTTTTAACAAACTGTTTCATAAAATCACCACCTAAAGTATAACAATAATTTGAAAATAATGCTATTATTTGTTATAATTTCAAGTGAAAGGTTGATAGTATGGAGTTTAGAGTAGATGGATTTGAAGGACCACTTGATTTGCTTCTTCATCTTATAAAAGAAAATAAAATGGATATCTTTGATATTGAGATAAACTTAATAACAGAACAATATCTGAAATATATCAATAATCTGGAAAAAGTTAATTTGGAAATATCAGAGTATTTAGTTTTAGCTAGTGAATTAATAGAGATAAAAGCTAAGATGTTGTTACCTAAAAGGAAACAAGAGATGGAGATTGAAGAGGAAGATCCAAGAGAAGAATTAGTTAATAAATTATTAGAGTATCAAGCCTATAAAGAGATAAGTAAAGATTTAAAAGAAAAAGAAGAGTTAAGAAGTGAAATATATACTAAGGCTCCTGAAAAATATAGTAATTATCAAGAAGAAGAAACTACTTTTGAAGGTGGTTCTGTTGATTTACTAATAGATGCTTTTAAAAAATTCTTAATTAGAAAAGAAGAAGAAAAACCACTTAATACTAAAGTTACCAAAAAAGGTATATCAGTATCTAGTAGAAGACATGAAATAAAAAATCTACTAAAAGAAAAAGGTAAAGTATCATTTTATCAAATGTTTTCTATTAGAAGTAGAGAATATATAGTAGTTACTTTTCTAGCTATTTTAGAAATGGCTAAGAATAAAGAATTAATTATTCATCAAGAAGGAATTTATGATGAGATAATTTGTGAGGGGGTATAAAATGGAAGCGGTACTTGAAGGTTTATTATTTGTAGTAGGAGATGATGGATTATCTCTTGAACAAATAAAAGATATACTAGAAATAGATTTTGAAGAGATTAAAGCATTAATTGCTACTTTACAAGAAGAGTATTCTAAAGATAGTAGAGGAATAAAAATAGAATTTTTAGGTAATAAACTTAAACTTACTACTAAAAAAGAACATCATTTGTATTATCAAAAACTACTTGAAAATAAAGAAACTCACTCACTTAGTCAAGCAGCTTTAGAAACTCTTGCTATTGTTGCTTATAATCAACCGTTAACTAGAATTCAAATAGATCAATTAAGAGGTATAGCTAGTGCTCAAATGGTTAGAAAATTAGTAGCTAAGGGCTTTATCAAAGAGTCTGGTAGAAGTAGTTTACCAGGTAGACCAATTCTTTATGAAACAACAAGTGATTTTCTAGATTACTTTGGACTTGCTAGTATTGAAGAATTACCAGATATGCGTGATTTCTTGAGTAGTGATAAAAAAGAAGAAGAATTAGATTTATATGAGTCTAAATATAGGGAAATAGATGATTAAAAGCCATTATATTTTCCTTTTCTATTTGTAGTATTACTAAAGAAATATATTGGTTTTTTCATGTATTTTAATTTTGGGGCAACTTCATTGGTAATGTTTGTTTCGTCACTTACCTTAAAATCAAGTATTTCCATATTAATACCATTTTCAAACGTCAAATAATCAACTTCACCAGATTCTGAATTTACCATGATACTCCTAACTAGTTCTAATAATTTTCTTTTGTTTACTAGTGACATGAAATCTTTACTTGCATTCTCATTAAAAATATAAAATAAATCAGGATCTATTATTATAATTTCATTTCTATTACTAACAGTATTTCTTCTTTTTACATCTTCAACACATATTTTATAATCATAAAAAGTTTCAAATAGTTTTTCTAGCTTTTCTATATTTTCTAATAAATAGTTCTTCTGTTCAAACATTACGTTTACTAAATTATTTCTTGAGTAGTATTTTGTTGTGTAAGCATCTATTACAAATAATCTTTTTTTACTAAATCTATTTGATTATAATCACTATAAATATTAAACAACCTTATAAAATTTGGATTATCAATGTCTTTAAGTATATCAAATATTTCTTCACTTAGCCTCCAGTTTAATGTAGTTTTTGATGAATATTCTTTAAATGTTTTTTCTTTATCATAGAAGACTTGCGCACATCCAGCGCTACTTAGATATTTCATGTTATCTAATTTTATTTTCTGATATTTTCTATTATAGTATGCCATAACTTTAATTTTCCCATTAAAAACTAACAATTATTATAGCCAATAAGTAAGTTTTTATTATATATAAAAAATCTATGATATAATTAGTAATACAAATGGAGGTTTTGGTATGAAAATTATACAAGCAGAAAAATTTTATGAGCAGGACTTAAAAAAATATGAAGTACTAAAGAATAAAGAATTACTATTTTGGTTTAAAGATTCAGTAAAAAAGGGATATCATCCGTTTATTGGTATTGAAGGCTTGCAGGAACTTGTAGATAATATTACAACGTGGTATGAGATTAAATATCCAGAACGTGAAATGGAGTATTATGAGGGAATAAGATACTTTGATTTTGAAAATATGAAATCACTATCAAAATTAATGAATATAAAACAATTGATGTATAGACTACCACGTGAGCAATTATACTTGCTGGAATGTGATTATCGTTCTACTGGTCAAGGATTTAGAAATGTATATGATGATAAGAATAAAATAGTAGCAGAAAAGCCAATACTATTTATGAGTATATATAGAAAAAATATTGAATGTATAGTGCCTAATTTCTTGTTGTATGCTGATACTGAAAGTGGAAAAGTAGAAATTGATTACAATTTAAAAGATTATGTTAATACTGATAATATTACAGTAGATGAATTATTAAACTTATTTAAAGAGAAATATAGTGAAGAATTTAGCTTTAATGAACTTGAAAAGTGTGTGTATGATCATAATTGTGATGTTGAGTTAAGAAATAAAGTATTACAGTTAGTAGCATTAAAATTATTGTATTCGCGTAGAACTATTCCAGAAAGAGGTTATGAAAGAAGCAAAAGATTTATAAATGAATTTAATAAAAAAATGGGATTAAATATTTCTACCGAAGAAATAGATAATGCAATTAATAAAGATTATACTAATACGGAAAAAGTGGATACTGTTAAAGAAAATAATCCTTTGAAAAAAGCAAAGGTATTAGTAAAATCATTATTAAAAAAATAATTTATATATATAAAACTCGAACTGTGATAGTTCGAGTTTTTTGCTAATTTGGTGCTGACGACGTAGATGTCTACAACTTTGTTAACTAATCTAATATATAAATCAATCTAATATTATTTTAACACATATATAATATTTTTCCCACTTCCAACCCTAACAATTAATTTATTTTTGCACATATTATTTAATATATTTTTAGCTCTCGTCGATGAAATATCTAATAATTGTTCAACTATATTTCTATTTATCTTATTATTTTTCTTTAAATATTCTACTATTTTTTCTTCTTGCGTTAAATTAGAAGGTAATATTTTTTCATCATTTTCAACATAGTTAACATTATATAATGTTACATTAAATGCATTATCTGTATCTACAAATATAGGCTTTTTATTATAATCATCGTATGATTGAATTATTCTGCCAATTCCAGTCCCAAAACTTTCAACATATTTTAATCTATAAAATATATTTGCCAAATTAGGATTTCTGCTTTCGGATATTCCTAAATATAAATCATTTAAGCTCAATCCTTTAACAATACCACCCAATGAAGTTATTTCAAAATGATCATCATAAAGTGAAATAAGAATACTTCCTTTGTAATTATAGTCTCTATGAATAATTGCATTTAATAATGATTCTCTTATCGCATATTCAGGGTAATCCTTTGTATCAATTCTTTCTAACCCGACAATTCTTCCTTTAGTTTTATTAAATAAGTCTAAATATTCAAATACTTCATTTACTTGTTTTAAAACTGATCCAGTAAATTCTTTTCTATCTTTAAATTCTAACTTATTTGTTCCATTATAAATTGCACATTTTATTGAATAAGGACATTCATCAGATAATAATAATCCTAAATTTGTATATTGATTATTTAAATTAATAATATTTAAACTCTTATATTTATTATTATCTAACGAGATATTATGTTTATTGAAAATTGATTTAAGTGTTTCAAAATTTAAATTTTGATTTTGAGAAACAAGTGTTTCAAATGAATCACCTTGATTTTCAATAAGCATTTTCTTTATAACTTCTTCACTTGCAGGAGCACTTGTATTTCCATATCTTAAATACACACCAGAAGTCTTTATGCCTTTATCAGTTAAATAATATGGTTTGTTAGGTGCGTCCATTACATTGAGTTCTATAATATCTTTCCCATCTATATTTATTAAATTAACTGATGTATATAATGTTAAATCACTTTTAATTCCTTCTCGTATCATTCCTGAAAGAGATTCTAAATCTCCTTTTGCGTTATTTAGACCAACAACATTTCCGCCATCATCAATACCAATGTATATTTTTCCACCCTTAGTATTTGCAAATGCAATTATTTCTTTTTTTATATCTTTTGTTAACTCAATTTTCAATTCTGTATATTCATCTTCTATGTACATATTAGTCACCTCAATTATAGTATATACAGTTTTAAAAATAATATCAATATATTCGGTCACTTTTTGGTCACTTTTCGGTCACTATATATTTTTAAATGAGAAAAAACGAACTATTTCTAGTTCGAATAAATCTATAATGGTGCCCTTATGGTTCTGGTATAACAACCATTATAAGTAATAAATTATAGGTAGTAATAACTACTAACTAAAATTAGTATAACATGATTTTACTAAAATTAACCAACATTTTAATATTTTAAGTAAATAAAATGATATAATAGAAACTGAAAGACAAATAGTAATTTGATACCACTATTATATTGTGCATTTAAAAAAATAGGACTAGATTATAATACAGAAAAAGAGTAATGAATTACAATCTGTTTGGTTGGAGGAAAAAGATATGAAAAAAGGGAAAATGATTTTTATAATTATTTTGTTGGTGTGTGTAGGTGGAGTTTTAGTGATTTTATACTTTAATAAAATTAACAAATCTTCTTATACTTTGAATATACCATCAGATGATAGTGTTTATAGCATAAATTTAGAACAAAACGGAAAAAGAATTGAGGTATCTGAACAAGACAAAATAAAAGATATAATATATATTATAAGTGAAGTTAAAAGAACAACAACCAACGAAAGCATACAAGATAGTCCTATAAATGTTGAAAATGAAATAAAAATAGATTTTGAGTATGAAGAAAACAAAACTTCAACAGTTTTTGTTTATAAGAAAAATGGTAAATACTTTATTGAACAATCTTATAATGGAATATATAGAATATCTCCAGATGAATACAATTCAATAGAGAAATATATAAGTAATTAAATTAAGATTAAATACAAATTACAATTTTGATAATAAAAAAGAAAAAGGAGATTATGTATTATGAGAAGAGAAAGATATTCAATAATTTATAGTAGTAAAACAGGAAATACAAAAAAACTTGCAGAGGCAATCTATAATACTTTACCTCAAAATAAGTGTGATTATTATGGTACAGTGGATAAAATTGATGATGTATTAAGTAATGTAATTTATATTGGTTTTTGGACAGAAAAAGGAAATGCTGATCATCTAACAATAGATTTTTTAAATAAATTAAAAAACAAAAAAATATTTTTATTTGGGACAGCAGGATATGGCGAAAGTGAAAAATATTTTGAGGGTATTATTAATAATGTAAAAAAGAATATTGATAGTAGCAATACAATAATAGGTTCTTTTATGTGTCAAGGTAAAATGCCATTATCAGTTAGAGAAAGATATGAAAAAAT
>OIYY01000667.1_pt1 | contig 22754 bp, 17 predicted proteins | sample 1588341 | NCBI WGS metagenome assembly OIYY01 (sample SAMN03283287) | human gut metagenome | biome: human-associated habitat; material: feces | host: Homo sapiens | place: Peru | collected 2012 | reverse complement strand
CTTTTTCAATCTTCATACCGTCAGTAAAGAACACTGTTGCACCTGCAGGTATGTGATAAGAAGTAGATTTTTTAGCACCTTTAACTTCAATATCAGCTTCATAGATAGAAACTCTAACAACATCCCCGTGACGAGTTCTAAGTTCTCTTGTTTTAAGCTTAGATTCAACTGTACCTGCTTCTGTTGCGTGAATTTCTTTAGTAGCTTCTTTAACGCCAACCGCACCACCTGTGTGGAAGGTTCTCATTGTAAGCTGTGTACCAGGTTCACCGATTGATTGAGCAGCAATAATACCAATTGCTTCACCAACATCAACTAGTTTTTGAGTTGTCATTGCCCAACCGTAACATTTTTGGCAAACACCATATTCAAGACCGCAAGTTAAACCTGAACGAACTTTTAGTTCTTGCAAGTTTAAGTGAGCGATTTTCTTAATATCTTTTCTGTCCATTGTAGTATTTTTTGCTACAAGAAGAGTTGTACCATCTTCATCAAAGATATCTTGAGCAACTGTTCTGCCCAACAATCTGTCGATTAGAGGAACAATAATATTATCACCATCTGTGATAGGTTTCATGTTGATGCTCTTTTCAGTACCGCAATCAGCATCTCTGATAATAACATCTTGAGCAACGTCAACCAAACGTCTTGTCAAATAACCTGAATCGGCTGTTTTCAACGCTGTATCTACCAAACCTTTACGAGCACCGTATGAAGAAATGATGTATTCAGTACAAGAAAGACCTTCTTTAAAGTTTGAAGTAATCGGCAAGTCGATGATTTGACCTTGTGCGTCTGCCATCAACCCTCTCATACCAACCAACTGAGAAACCTGTGATAAGTTACCTCTCGCACCAGAGAATGCCATCATATATACCGGGTTTAATTTATCGAAGTTTTCAACTACTTGTTCTGTCAACTTAGCTGTTGTTTCAGACCAAGTATCAATAACCTTTGTATATCTTTCAACTTCTGTAATTTCACCCTTTAAGTATCTGTTTGTTGACTTTTCAATTTCAGCTTCAGCTTCCTTTAACAATTCTTTTTTAGAATCAGGAACTGACAAGTCAGCGATTGAAATAGTAACACCCGATTTTGTAGCGTATTTGTAACCTAAATTCTTAAGTGTATTAGCTAACTCTGCAGTTTTTGCTCCGCCGTATTCTAAATACATTTGAGAAAGAAGCTTTTTCAATCCGCCTTTATCCATTTGTTTATTAATAAACGCTGGAGTTTGTTTTGCATGTGCGTATGTATTTTCCATCTTTTATTTTTCCCTTTTAATCTTTAACTACACTAAAGCTGATCTAACTGCTTCGTTGAATATAATTCTACCAACAGTTGTTTCAATTCTCTTACCTTTTTCATCACGAACTACAATCTTATCATGAAGTGTAATTACTTTAGCTTCTAATGCGGAAATAGCATCTTGGAAGCTATAGAAGTAACCTTGTACATCTTGTTCAGGATTTTTCATAATAGTTAGGTAGTACATACCTAATACCATATCCTGAGAAGGTGTGATGATTGGCTTACCGTTAGCAGGAGCCAAGATATTGTTTGTAGCCAACATAAGCATTCTAGCTTCAGTTTGAGCCTCAATTGATAGAGGAACGTGAACAGCCATTTGGTCACCGTCGAAGTCGGCGTTGAATGCCGTACATACCAATGGGTGAAGTTGAATTGCACGACCTTCTACTAATTTAGGTTCAAATGCTTGAATACCTAATCTGTGAAGGGTCGGTGCTCTGTTCAACATAACAGGGTGTCCATCAATAATTTCTTCTAAGATATCCCAAACTCTAGCGTCTGAGCGTTCAATCATTTTCTTAGCAGATTTAATGTTTTGAACGAATCCTCTTTCGATAAGTTTATTAACAACAAACGGTTTGAATAATTCAATTGCCATTTCTTTTGGCAAACCGCATTGGTTAAGTTTTAATGTAGGACCAACTACGATAACTGAACGACCTGAGTAGTCAACACGTTTACCTAACAAGTTTTGACGGAAACGACCTTGTTTACCTTCGATAATGTTAGACAATGATTTCAACGCTCTGTTGTTTGGACCAACAACAGTTCTACCGCGTCTTCCATTATCGATAAGTGCGTCAACAGCTTCTTGAAGCATACGTTTTTCGTTTCTTACGATGATTTCAGGAGCACCCATTTCTAATAATCTTTGTAAACGGTTGTTTCTGTTGATTACACGTCTATATAAATCGTTCAAGTCAGATGTAGCAAATCTGCCACCGTCCAATTGAACCATTGGTCTTAAGTCAGGAGGAGTTACAGGAAGTACATCCATAACCATCCAAGTAGGGTCTGTTTCAGAAGAAATTAAAGAATCTAATAATCTTAATCTCTTAATCAACTTACCTTTTCTTTGAACAGAATTTACATGACCTGCTAATTCAGTTCTAATTTCTTCTGCCAATTCTTTAACATTAATTTCACCTAAAAGTTTCTTGATAGCTTCAGCACCAATACCAACTTCTAACTTAGATTCTTCATTTTCCATGATGAAATCTTCGTATTCTTCTTCAGAAAGAAGTTGAAGTTTCTTAAATGGACTGTCAGCCGGGTCAATAACTACATAGTTATTAAAGTAAATAACTTGTTCAAGATCTTTTAATGTCATATCCAAAAGCAAACCAAGATAAGATGGAATACCTTTCAAGAACCAAATGTGAGAAACAGGAGCAGCAAGCTTGATGTGTCCCATTCTGTGACGTCTTACTTTTGAATCTGTAACTTCAACGCCACATCTTTCACAAATGATACCTTTGTGGCGAACTCTTTTGTATTTTCCGCAATAACATTCCCAGTCCTTTGTTGGTCCGAAAATTCTTTCGCAGAATAAACCATCTCTTTCAGGTTTAAGGGTTCTATAGTTAATAGTTTCAGGTTTTGTAACCTCGCCATAAGACCACTTCAAAATTCTTTCAGGTGAAGCGATGCTTATGCGTATATAATCAAAATAATCAATACTTGTAGACAATTTTCCTATCTCCTTATATTTCGCCCAATGTTGCTGAAGTATCAAAGAAATTAATATTTAATAACTCTGAATCAATATCTGATAATGTTCTCTTTGGCGCAGCTTTGCGCAAATCTTCCATATCAGACATCAAATCAACTTCAACGCCATTTTTCTTAGCAACTGTAATATCTAAACCGATACTTTGCAATTCTCTTACAAGTACCTTAAATGATTCCGGAATACCAGGTCTTGGAATGTTATCACCCTTAACGATTGATTCGTAAGCTCTATTACGTCCGTTTACATCATCGGATTTAATAGTCAACATTTCTTGAAGTGTGTAAGCCGCACCATAAGCTTCCAATGCCCAAACTTCCATTTCTCCGAATCTTTGACCACCGAATTGAGCTTTACCACCCAAAGGTTGTTGTGTAACTAATGAGTAAGGACCTGTTGAACGAGCGTGAATCTTATCATCTACCAAGTGAACAAGTTTCAAGATATAAGATAAACCAACTGCAATCGGTTCATCGAACGGTTCACCTGTTCTACCATCGATTAGGTAAACTTTACCGTCTTCTCTAACCCAATCACAACCTGATTCTTTGATACCTCTTAGAAGTTCAGCCTTAGTTGCGATTTCTGATTGGTTATCACCATATCTTTCATCGAATGAAGGTGCTTCATAGTGTTCACCTGTCAAGTATGCAGCCAAACCTAGTAAACATTCGTAAGTTTGACCAACGTTCATACGAGAAGGAACACCTAGTGGGTTCAACACGATATCAACTGGAGTACCGTCTGGTAAGAAAGGCATATCTTCTTTTGGAAGAATTCTTGAAACAATACCTTTGTTACCGTGACGACCTGAAAGTTTATCACCTACAGATACCTTACGTTTTTGAGCGATATAAACTCTGATTACTGTATTTGCTCCAGGTGGTAATTCATCGCCTTTTTCTCTGTCAAATACCTTAACATCGAGTACTCTACCGCCTTCACCGTGAGGAACTCTTAGTGAATTATCTTTAACATCTCTTGCTTTTTCAGCAAAGATTGCTCTTAACAATTTTTCTTCTGGCGGATGTTCAGATTCACCCTTTGGTGTAACTTTACCAACAAGGATATCATCTGCATAAACTCTGGCACCGATACGAACAATACCACGTTCATCCAAATGTCTTAAAGCTTCTTCTGAAACGTTTGGAATTTCTCTTGTGATTTCTTCCGGTCCAAGTTTAGTTTGTCTTGCATCAATTTCTAATTTTTCAATGTGAACTGATGTAAAGATATCATCGTGAACGCATCTTTCTGAAAGCAAGATAGCATCTTCGAAGTTATAACCTTCCCAAGGCATATAAGCTACCAAAATGTTTTTACCGATTGAAAGTTCACCGCAACTTGTTGAAGCACCATCTGCGATTACATCACCTGCTTCAATCTTATCGCCTTCCTTAACAATTGGTTTTTGGTTAATACATGTATCTTGGTTAGAACGTACATATTTCATTAATGTATGTAAATGTTGTTTACCGGCTTGGTCAGTGATGATAATTTCTTCACCTGTTACACGAGAAACAACACCGCTAACTCTTGCACAAACTACCATGCCTGAGTCTTTTGCAACTCTTCTTTCCATACCTGTACCAACAACCGGTCTTTCAGTAATTAGAAGAGGTACTGACTGACGTTGCATGTTTGAACCCATCAATGCACGGTTCGCGTCATCGTGTTCAATGAACGGAATCATAGAAGTCGCAACAGAGATAATCTGAATTGGGCAAACTCCCATGTAGTCAACTTTTGAAGAATCACTCATAATGAATTCTGATCTGTAACGAACCGGAATTTGAGCTGCTTTAAATGTGTTATCAGGGTTCAATTGAACGTCTGCTGGCGCACATCTGAAGTTTTCATCTTCGTCAGCTGTCATATAAACAACTTCGTCTGTAACCTTACCATCTTTAACAACAAAGAATGGAGATTCTACGAAACCATAGTCATTAACTCTTGCGTGAGTAGCTAATGAACCAATCAAACCTGCGTTTGGACCTTCCGGTGTTTCAATCGGACAAATACGACCGTAGTGAGAAGGGTGAATATCACGAACCGCGAAACCAGCTCTTTCTCTTTGTAAACCACCAGGTCCTAATGCTGAAATACGTCTTTTGTGAGTCAATTCAGCAAGTGGGTTAATTTGGTCCATGAACTGTGACAACTGAGAAGAACCAAAGAATTCCTTCAAAGAAGCAACTAAAGGTTTTGTATTTAACAAGTTCAATGGAGTTAATGTTTCAGAATCTTGAAGAGTCATTCTTTCTTTAACTATTCTTTCAATTCTTGATAAACCAACTCTGAATTGGTTTTGAAGAAGTTCGCCAACAGAACGAATTCTTCTGTTTCCTAAGTGGTCGATATCATCCAATGAACCTTCATCATAAGTTAAGTTGATTAAGTATTCGATTGAAGCAACGATATCTTGAACAGTTAATGTTCTTTGATTCTTAGGAATGTTCAAGTTTAATTTTTTGTTTAATTTATAACGACCAACACGACCTATATCGTATTTCTTATCATCAAAGAATCTTGATTCTAAGATTTGACGTCCGCCTTGAGCAGAAGCAGGGTCACCAGGTCTTAATTTTTTGTACAAATCAATTAAAGCATCATCAGTTGTTTCTGTTGTATCTTTATCCAATGTTTTCTTTAAGAATTCAAAGTGAGTGAACAAAGATTCCATTTCTGAAACAGTAATACCCATTGCTTTAAGTAATGTTGTAGCCAAGATTTTTCTGTTCTTGTCAATCTTAACGTAAATAATATCGTTAGAATCTGTTTCAATCTTCAACCATGCCCCTCTGTTAGGAATCATAGTTGCGTTATAAAGTCTTTTACCTGTTGGAGAAATTTCTCTCTTGAAATATACACCAGGAGAACGAACGATTTGAGAAACGATAACACGTTCTGCACCGTTTACAATGAAAGTACCTTTGTCTGTCATTGTAGGGATATCACCGATGTAAACTTCTTGTTCTTTAATTTCACCGCTATCACGGTTTACAAGTCTAACCATTACACGAAGCTGTTTTGCATAAGTTGCGTCATGAATACGAGCTTCTTCAATTGTGTATTTTGCATTATCGAACGTGTAGTTAGGTAAGAAGTGTAATTCCAATCTGCCTGTATAATCTTTTACAGGAGAGAATGCTAACAATTCTTCTTTTAAGCCCTCTTTCAAAAACCATTCAAATGATTTTTTTTGCACGTCAATTAAATCCGGTAAATCGTCCAAACGTGTATTAGGAATACCCATTGGCGTTACTCTTTTTGCATATTCTGTCGACATTAATTCACCTCATCTATTCTAGTGATTACTATATAAAAATTTACTTTTTATCTACTTTTATTTCGGACATAATTATCCCATATACAGCATGTTAATTAATCGTACTACATCAAAAAGTATCGTCAAGTTAATAAGGGTATAAAGTACAATTTTTCAAGTGGTTTGTTTACAAAAATTTACAAAACACATAATTTTGGGTATATGTTCTGCCTCATAAGAGGGGCGATAAAGAAGTATTGGTTTTTCATGGGGTAACGTTATGTTATAAGTTAGTTATTTACATTAATTTTTATAAAGTGTATTATCTTATTATGTTACCTAAAGAAAACAGATTAAAGAAAAAGTCCGCTTTTAATGCTACATATAAAACAGGAAAAACTCTTCATAAAGACGGAATAACAATGTTTTGCGGAAAGAGTAAAACCGGAGATTATCCGACAAAAATCGGTTTTGTCGTAAGCAAAAAAATACACAAACGAGCAGTTAAAAGAAATCGTATAAAAAGACTTATGCGAGAAAGTGTAAGATTAATTATCAAAAATAATAATCTCAACACCGACTGCATGTCACTTGTATTTGTAGCTTCTGCCAAGCTTATAAACAAAAATTTTGCAGAAATTGATGCTTCAATAAAAAAATTGGTAAAAAATTTATGATAGACGGAATCATAACTCCTGCACTGCGTGATATAGATTATTTAGCACCTGCAGCTCCATATCCGGTTATTCCGTCAGGTTTAACCGTTCATCAAAGCACTTTATACCGTTATGCCATCCCGACTGATGAGCAGCCGACTTTAACAATTTTAAATTACATACCTGACTACAACGGGAATTTTATAAAACCAGGGCATTATGAATTAGCTTTATCAGACGACAGAGAATTTTTATATTTAATCGAATCAAAAGCTCTTGTCGCGGTTATTCCGGTTTTTAAATTAGCTGAAAACGAAAAAGAGCTGAGAAAATATTATGAAAAAAATAAAGAGTTATCAAAAGAGGATAGGGCGGAATTAAGGCGCAAAAAACGAAAAGAAAAATTTCAAAATATTATTAATGCAAAATACGCAAAAACCGGCGCAACACCACCAAAAGAATATGAACACATGGAGGCAAATATCGAATACATAAAAGATGGCGGTTATTATCTTATTATGTATGAAAAGGGTTTTATAAGAGCTTGGGGAGCTATCAAAATACGAAAAGATTAAACATACGATTCTATTAAATCAAGAACTTCGCAAACGGAATAATTATTTTGAGCAACAAAGAAATTTTTACCTGTTTTTTCTATTACATAATCTAAAGAATTTCCGTCCAAAAAAAGGTTTGTAAACGGCTTTAGCATAATCGACGGAATTACAATATAATCCGCTTCAATATCTTTTACTGCATTTATTAAATCATCTGATGTAATAAGTCCTGCAACCGTAATGTTTTTGCCCCAATAAGTTGATTTAACAGGGTCAACCGTGCATTTAAGGTTTACGATTTTATTTAATTTTGTTGCAATATATTCAAACGCGGATTTTGCAGCAACCGAGCATGCAAAACTTATTTTCAACTTTTCAGAAAGCCTTTTAGGGAGTTCAAATGTATCAAAATCATCCATAATCGTTCTGAGAGAGCCTACACCGTCATCTAGTTGCGAGAAATTGCCGTAATATCTCGATTTCGGAATTTCTTTTTCCGCAAGCAGAAAAAATTCATCCGAACAACAAACTTTTTTATACTTAGATGAAATTTTAATTGTTTCTTCTGCAACCTGTTTATCAACAGTTTTAAGTTCACTATCTCTAAATTGTGTAATTCCTACAGGAACAATTGCAATTGTTAAAACAGCCGTTCCTAAAGAAGTCAAGTCTTTTAGAGTTCTATCCAATTCAGCTCCGTCGTTATACCCCGGACATAAAACAATTTGAGCATGGAACGGAATTTCATGTTCTTTAAACCATTTCAAATTTTCCATAATTTTCCCGGCATTCGGATTTCTAAGCATTTTAACACGCAATTCAGGATTTGTAGTATGTACAGAAATATAAAACGGACCTAAATGCAATGATGCAATTCTTTCTTTATCAGTCTCGTTAAGGTTTGTTGTCGTAATATAAGTTCCTTGTAAATAAGAAAGTCTATAATCATCATCTTTAATGTATAAAGTATTTCTCAAACCTTTTGGTTGTTGAGCTACAAAGCAGAAAATACAATTATTTAAGCAAGGTTTAACTCTATCAAAAACCGCACTTTCAAAAATTATTCCTAAATCGTCATCGTAGTCTTTTTCAAGCTCGATTTCTTCTATCTCACCGTTTTTCTTTTGTATTTCAATTGTCAAAAATTCGCTTTTACACATAAAGCGGTAATCTATCATGTCTTGAAGTTTTTCACCATCAATAGAGAGAAGAATATCACCTTCTTCAATTTCAAGTTCTTGAGCTATAGAATCCTCTACTACGCCACTAATGAGTGCAGGCATGCTCGAAACCCTCCAACAATGATATAAAATTTTTGTATTCGCAGGTCAGATTGTCAAAAACCATTTTTGGATAAAAAGAAAGTTCTTTTTCTCGCATCATGTTTTGTGTATCAAGCAGAATATTTTCAGCTTTCATTTTTAATTGTCTGAGCATTGTTAATTGTTCTTCGTTATTCAAACAATCAGAACATGCCAGTTTTACGCGAGCCGTTGTAAAAAATTGAATAGGATTTTCCAAAGGCGGTGCCATAATCAGCCGTTTCAATTCTTCAACACCTTCTTTTGTAATTGAATAATAGCATGACGGACGTCCGCCTTCTGACATTGTTTTTTGTTTTTTTACAAAACCGCCGTATTCAAGACGCATAAGAGCCGGCTTTATAGTTCCGTAACTCGGTGTCGTCAGCACTGCAAAGGTTGCGCGGATTTCTTTTGAAATTCCGTACATCGTTAAAACTTGCCTGTTCAATTCAAATAAAATCAAAAGCTCAATCATACGGTTATTATAGCATGAAAGATTTAAGATAATTATTGTATAATTGTTATAAAATGGAGGGTTAAATGATTCATTATTTTTTAGGTTCATATATAGTAACAATTTTTGGTTTGATTTGTGCTTACTTATGGGGGGAGCATGTTCATAACGGAACAGGCATGATATGTGTATTCATAGCGACTGTACTTGCTATATTGGAAGTTAGTTTGTCTTTTGATAACGCTGTTGTAAACGCTATGAAGCTTGAAAAAATGTCTGAAAAATGGCGTCATAGATTTATCACTTGGGGTATCTTGATTGCTGTTTTTGGAATGCGTTTTTTATTCCCGCTTTTAGTAGTTGCAATATTTGCAAAACTAAATATATTATCAGTTTTAAATATGGCGTTGAATGATGTTCATGAATATGCACATTATTTAGAATTAACTCATGCGCCAATTGTTACATTTGGCGGTGCGTTTTTGCTTATGCTGTTTATGGACTATTTTACAGAAAAAAACAAAGAAGTGCATTGGATTAAGCCACTTGAAGATAAACTCCAAAAACTTTCAAAAGTCAGAGGAATTTGTACTACAGTGACATTAATAGCACTTGGTTTATTAATGTTTGAAATTCCTGCTGAAATCAGACAAAGTGTTTTAACCTCCGGCATTTCAGGTATAATTACATACCTTGTAATTGACGGGGTTGCAGAATGGTTGGAAAAAAGACAGGAAGAACGTGCTAAATTGTGTGCTGATACAATTAAATGTTCAGGACTTGTAGGTTTTTTATATTTGGAACTTATAGACGCTTCATTCTCTCTTGATGGCGTTTTAGGCGCATTTGCATTAAGTCAGGACATTTTAATTATTACAATAGGCTTGTTCATTGGTGCTATGTTTGTACGTTCGTTAACTATAATGCTTGTAGAAAAGAAAACTCTGGACCAATATTTATATCTTGAACACGGTGCGCATTGGGCAATTGGAACGCTTGCTATATTAATGTTTGTATCAACTTTCCATGAAGTTCCTGAAGTTGTAACCGGACTTTTGGGGCTGATATTTATTTTATCAGCATTTATTTCATCAATAATTCATAACAAAAAGGCTGAAAAATAGAATGTTTAAAGATAAAAATTTATACTGCGTTGGCGGATATATAAGAGATGAAATTTTAGGCATTAAAAATTTTGATATTGATTATTGTTATCAAGGTAATGCTATAGAATTTGCGAAAAATAATTTTCAAGTAATAAAGGAAAACCCTTCATTTGGTACGGTAAAAGCTTTTGTTGAGAATATAGGTGAAGTAGATATTGCGTCTACGCGTGAAGAACGATATCCGAGAAAAGGACACTTGCCTGAGGTTTTTAATATTGGCTGCTCATTAGAAAAAGATTTAAAAAGACGTGATTTTACGGTAAATACGCTTGCTCGTTGCACAAATGATACTGATAAAATTATTGATTTTTTTGATGGACAAAGCGACATAGAAAAGAAATTGCTTAGAATATTACACAAAAATAGCTTTATAGATGATCCTTCAAGAATCATAAGAGGGTTGAAATTTAGTGTTAGATTCGGTTTTAAATTGGATGATTTAACTCAAAATTTGCAAGAAGAATATTTGAATAACATAAATTATGATGTAAGTTATCATAGATTAAAAAAAGAACTTATTGAAACTTTTAACTTGAATAAACAAAAGACGTTTGATTTATTTGTGGAGCAAGGTATTTATAAACTTTTGGGTGAAAATCAGCAAGTTCCGGATATAAGAATTTCTATCGAAAATTTAATTAATGAAAATCCTTGTAAACATGTTTGGATGGTATATTTAGGTTTGTTTGATTTATCCAAGTTTGAATTAACACGCCAAGAAAAACGAATTGTTGAATGGGCAGAACGTTTACGCAAAGAAAAACCTACAAATAATACTCCGCAAGAAAGTATATTGCTTAACAAATTGTATTTTTCAGCCGTCTAGTGTATCATATATTTTATAGGGAGAGGGTAGATGGAATCGTTATTTAATTTAGAATTTATTATAAGATTATTGATTGCACTTGTTTTAGGTTTCAGTTTAGGCTTAGAACGTGAACTTACGAATAAATATGCAGGTTTAAGAACTCATATTTTGGTTGCTTTAGGTGCTTGTATTTTTACAATAATTTCAATTTATGGTTTTCCGACTTTTGCGAGCGGTGATAACGTAATATTAACTCAAGCAACAGGGATTAGAGATACTTCGCGTGTTGCAGCGCAAATTGTAACAGGGATTGGTTTTATCGGTGCAGGGACTGTGCTTCGTAACGGACCGATGGTCTTCGGGTTAACAACTGCCGCTACTTTGTGGATTGCAGCCGGAATCGGCATGGCATGCGGTGCCGGCATGTATGGAATTGCAATATTTGCTACAGTTTTAAGTGTTGCTGTTTTAACTCTTATCAGAATTTTTGAAAAACAATTTTTACCATCAAGCTCAAAACAATCAAAACGTTGTAGGCTGATTATTTATTGCGCGGAAGAAGATGTTAAAAAGATTCATGATTATCTATCATCAAAAGTTGAAGGTATGTTTGATTTCACATCAAAAAAATTGGCAGAAAATCCTGCTAAATCAAAGATTTCTTCTACATTTGAAGTAAGTCATAAAAAAGTAACAAAAGAACTTTATAATAAATTGAATATTTTAGCGGATTTAGATTCTATAACATTGCAGGAATTGAATGATTAGAAGAAGCGGAAAGAAAAAAAATAAATTCAAAAAATCAAAACAACAAATACTTGTTGAGTATTTGAGAACGATTGCAATATCATTTGCGTTCGCTCTTTTTGTAACAATTTTGCTTTCGTTTCATGCCAGAAGCGAAATGATAAAGAATCTTTACGTAGATGCTGAAGAACAGCAAACGATAGATGAAACTATTGCAAGACAAGTCGTTACGCAATCGGATTTAACTAGAGATTTGCGAAGTAAAAAATATGCTGTTTGCATGCATGTAGGAAAACTATATGAAACTGCGCATGATTTCTATAATGCTCAAATCGCTTATGAATTTGCAGTAGAAAAAGCACCAAGCGAAAATTATCACGCTTATTATAAACTTGCGTCCGCTTTAATAGCCCAAAACAAATTAGGTGAAGCAAAAGATATTATTAACTCTGTTAGAGATATTCAAAACAAGAGTCTGATAAAATTTAAATCGAGAGCCTATATTGAAATGGGCGATAAATACTATTCTCAAGGCAAGTTTTTAAGCTCTGCAAAGAGTTATGAACAAGCAAAATATTATTATGATAAATTTGCCAAAAAAGATAAAGTTGTTGATGAATCTATTAAAACAAGAATAGTAAACGCTTATATAGAAACCGCTAACGTGATGGTGAAAAGCGGACAAAATTCTGATGCGGTAAGATTTTTGAAGAAAGCGGAAAAATATGCACCTAAGAATTTTGAAATAAGATACAAATTAGCAATAGTTTACTCCGATTTAGATCCTATTAAATCTGTTGATTATTTTGAAAAATTGTTAGAAGAACAACCACAAAATATTGATTATGGCGTTTATACAAAGGCTTTAATGAAAGCTTCTACAATTGCAGAACTTCAAGGAGATAAAACAAAAGCGAAATATCTAAGATACAAAATTCACTCTGTTGATTTGTTTGTAAATAGAAAAGTTGTCTATAAAAATGATGTTGACGTTATTTTAGATTCATTTAAAGTAAGAAAATTCTTGTTCAGATATCAACTGAAAGCTAAATATAGAATCAAAAATAACTCTTCTGAAAACATAAGAAACTTGTCAGCAGATTTTGTTTTGAGAAAAAGAGATAAGGTACGTGATATTACAGTTAAGAATTTTGCAAACAAAGAACGACCTTTAAGAGTTGGTGGAGAAACGAACACCGAGCAAATAAAACTGGGTAAAAGTATTTTTACAAAAAAAGAATTAAATGAATATGTTATAGATATTTATTTATACAAAGATGAAAAATATAAAACACTTATAAGTTCAATACCGGTAAGTACACTTTATTCATCAAGATAAAGCGTATCGCCCCAACGATACAATTTATCACCTGCAACAAATAAATCTTCATCTAAAATATTAGCTACCACATGTTCTTTGCTACCTAAAATTCTAAAATTAGTATCTTCAATATTGTTTTTCATTTTTTCTTTTTTGCCAAATATATCCTCATAAGTAAGTTTTTCTTTTCTTAACATATTTAATTCTTCGCGCATTTGTAACATATCATCAAACATAGACTGCATTGATTTATTATAATATTTTTCATAATAGTTTGTCATAAAATCTTCATTTGTTTCTTGAAACTGAATATTTTGTGATTTGTCATAAAAATCAGATAAACAATTCTGAATATCTTCTTTTTGCTCTTCGCTCATTTCCGGTTCTGAAATATTTTCATAATCCGTATCATTTTGAATAGGGTACAATTCATCTTGTGTGTTTTCGTAGATTTCATCACTTTCAGAATTTGAACAGTCATCTTCTATATGTGAGAGTTCTTTAGTCTTTGTAGAAGTAAATTGTTCTTCTGCATTTTCACAATCTTTTTCTAAATAGCTATTTTGTACAGAATTAGTCAGCTGAGCAGCAGAACTGTTCATTCCTGCACCATTATTACCATAATCATTTACGGGATTACTATTTGCCAATGGAGTTTGTGGAATTTCCTGTGGTTCTGGCATGTAATTATTTAAATAACTGTCGTTACAATCTTTGTTATGATTCTGAGATTGAGGTGCTATTGATGTCTGTTTGTCTGTATTTGATGTTTGAGAAGAAACAAACTCTTTGGCATTTATTACTGCTTTTTCAGAAGTTATAGAAAGCGATTTAAGCTCACTCTTTTCTTGAAAGATAGGTTTTTCATCATCCAAGGGAAGTTCTTCTTCTTCTTCTTCTTCTTCTTCTTCTTCTTCTTCTTCTTCTTCTGCTTCTGCTGCTGCTACTACTACTGCTTCTTCTGCTGCTGTTTCCTCCTCTTCTTCTGATTTAGCGTCCTCTTCGTTTAGAATTTCACCTTGTTCTTCATTTTCGTATTCAGAAATAATTTCATCTTCAACGTCATCATCAAAAGTTTCATCTTGATTATCGTTTTCTATTTCAGATATTTCAGACTCTGTATTATTTTCGTTCTTATTATCTTCTTCTTTTTGTAAAGCTTCTTCATTATCTGCAATAAATTCATCAATATTATCAAAATATTCCAAGTTTTGTTCTTCTGTTGATAGAGGAGCTTCATCTTGTTCTTGTGTATTTTCTATTTCATTTTGAATATCGTTATTATCGATATTTTCAAAGATTTCTTTGTTTGCATTTTCGTCAATAATATCTTCATCGTTTAGAACATCATCTGTATAAATCGTCAAACTTCTGTTTATAAGAACGGGTGAACCTTGTTGAAGGTTAAAATATAGCTTAGCTAAAGCTGAAAAATTTGCATTAGAGAATTCTATATCTACAGTGTTATTATCAGGGAAATAAAAATTATTGATAGCAACTGCACTATCTAACTCATTTATAGAATTTACAAGTCTTGCAAATTCTTGCATTACAAATGGGGCGATATTGCAAATTGCTCTGAAATTGGCATTAATTACAACATTATCTCCTAACCATTCACCATTAATTGTAATACCCTTTAAATTTTTCATTGCCCATCCTTGTAAGTTCTACATTATATATATCGGCATATTTTTTCTAAACTTTAGCAAATTTGCATTTTTTGTTACATATTGTTACATTATCATATTATTTTCTATAAAAAAAGCTTTTAGCCAATAAGCCTCTCTCTAACTACCTCTCGAAATTTTGTACTTTTGTAACAAATTGTAAAGAAGCTGTCTGAAAATGTCAATTTCTTTTAAGAGAAATACTTTATCTATATGTAAGGTAAAAGGTTAATTAAACAAAGATTTATAGTAGGAGGTCATTATGTCACTCGGTTATGGCATAACAGGAATTGGAAACGGATTAGGAACATTAGGACTTGGCGGTACAAGTTCATATTACGATCCGACAATGATGGGTATGGCTGGCGCATATTCTCCATACGGTTCAATGGGAATGATGGGTGCAATGGGTTCTATGGGAATGATGGGAAGTTACTCACCATATTCAGGAATGGGTATGATGGGAATGTACAATCCTTCTTTTATGGGACAAATGAACAAAGCTTATCAGCAAATGGAGGTTGATCAACTTAATCATGCCGGTGCAATGCATAATTTAATGTTGCAAAATCAGACACAAGCCTTTACTGATCAGGATAGAGCAATCTTTGAAAAAGCAATGGTAGATGCAGGAGTTAATAAATGTGTTACTAACTTAGCAGAAATGGTAAGAAAAGGTAATGCAGATGGTATTTGTCAGACTTATGATGAATTGAAGCAAACTCTATATACAAAATACAGCGATTATTTTAAAGCAAATTCAAACAAACTTAATCCTTCTGACAGTGTTGCAAACTTTGTAGAGCTTTTATACAGTCAAATTATTTCTGCTCAGCAAGGTGAACAAGTAGATTTAAGAAGCGATATTAAAAAATATGGTGAAACAGCATTTGAGCATGGCTTCTGGAAAAACTTCCACGGCAGTGATTACCATGACAAAACTTCAGAACAAGCATTAAACTATATGTTTGGAACACCGATTGATAATAAAGCCGGTCATGAAAGAATGGAAAAATACGGTGCAACCGCAGAAAAAATTGCAGAAGTAGGAGCTGCAGCAGCAGTGGGTGCAGTAGCTGTTCCAACAGTAGCAAAAGCAGGAAAAAGTGTATTGAGTTCAATCGTTTCACTAGGTTCAGAAAAAGGTGGCGAAGCAATTTCTAAATTAAGTACATTCAATAAAAAATGGGCTTGGGCAGGTGCAATCGGTTTGGCGATTGGTGATTGGTTGTGGCAACAAAGCCGAGCTTAATTACATTTTAAATAATCTTTCTTTTCTTAACCTAAGCTAAACTTTTAAAGTTTAGCTTTTTATTTTGAAAATTCTTCTTGACTTTAAATCTTGATATTGTAATATAGTAATTGCGATGGGACGTCGCCAAGTGGTAAGGCAGCTGGTTTTGGTCCAGCCATCTCGGAGGTTCGAATCCTTCCGTCCCAGCCAATTAAAAGATTCTCTTTTGAGAGTCTTTTTTTTTATTAAGCATTATTAAACTAGAAAATGCGTGCTTTTATTGAATTGCACATATGACTAATATAAGTTTGTAAATTCCTGAGTGGTTTGCTTAGGACAGATGGTGCGATTATTTTGGGTAATTGGCTTGTTTAGGGAGTTCGAGGGGTAGGAAGTAATCAAACCATGTGTCCGCCAAAACGGTCAAACTACTCTTTTGAGGGTCAGACGGTTGGTGTGATTATTTTGGGCAAATAGCCTTCTATATACTTTGATTAGCGAGTTTAGGGTGTATATAGGGAATGGGACAAATGGTTTGCGTATTTAGGCAAAGTCCGTTTTGGGTATTTTGATTTTGGGTTCAGAAAAGTATATAAAGTTTACATAATTGCAAAAAGAATAAAAACCGATATAATTATTATGTTGAAATAAGAAAGGAAATTGAAATGAACAGAGAAGAGTTAGTTGCAGAAATCGCAAAACAAACAAAATTAACACAAAAATCAGTTGGTGAAGTATTAACAGCTATCATCGATGTTACTCAAGATACAGTTAAAAAAGGTGAAAAAGTTACTCTAGTAGGTTTTGGCACATTCGAACCAAGAAAAAGAGCTGCAAGAAACGGTCGCAATCCTCAAACCGGCGAAACAATCAAAATTGAAGCTAAAACAGTCCCAACTTTCTCAGCTGGTAAAAAGTTTAAAGAAATTGTTAAATAGTTGTTTTTTGAATTTTCAAAAAAGGAAACGAGGTTAGAAATAGCCTCGTTTTTTTTATTGATACAAAACCGACACAAAAGTCGGAAGTGGTGTTCCAATTTGTTTTCTTCGGAGCTAAAGTGTTCGGTGATGAAAGATAGTTATATAAATATAAAAAAAATTGCGGAAGCCAAGGGATTACGCTCAACTCGCTCGATAAGATTGGAATTGAACAAAGTTGAAAGCAAATACATTTCTCGTGAAGTTAAAGTCAATGGTGGAACATCATATGAGATTTTGTTTTCAAGTTTAGAACCTGAAATCCAACAAAAACTCAGAGAGGCAGAAAATAAAACGACAGCAATTGCACCTTTGAATTACAAACCAACAAATTTCGTTTCAGACAAAACAAGAATTACGGCGAATTTCAGAGCAAATATTGTAGTTGCATTACAAAAATTAAGAAAACAGTATTCAACCAAAAAGGAAGCAGATTCCGTATTTTTAGATTTATATAATTCAGGCTTGTATCTTCCGAAAGCCTACAATTTTATCGGAAGTATTTCAATCGGAACTCTGCACCGTTGGGTAAAAGTATTTGAACAACACGAATCGACAGAATGCCTGCAACCTAAGTACAAATGGTCAAAACAGGGTGAATACAACTCAATTTTAAACGATGAAATGAAAAATATTTTACTCACACTTTTGTTGCATCCGAGCAAGTATAATTACGGAAAAGCGATTAAGCTAACTAAAGAAATTTTGAGAAAACGAGGATATGAGGCATTACCATGTGATTTAACCTTCAAGCGATATGCTGAAAATTTTAGAAAAAATAATTATGCAGAATGGATTCTCCGCCGAGAAGGAATGAAAGCATATCATGACAAGGTTGAACCATACATAGAACGTGATCTTTCAAAGATTGAAGTTGGTGATATTCTTGTCGCTGACGGTCACGTTTTGAATTTTCAAGTTATTAATCCATTTACAGGAAAACCTACAAGAGCAACATTGGTCGGATTCTTGGATTGGAAATCAACCGCTCTTGTCGGATATGAAATTATGATGACTGAGAGTACACAATGCATCGCAAGTGCATTAAGGAATGCAATTATTAATTTAGGTATGATTCCAAAAGTTGTATATCAAGACAACGGAAAAGGATTCAAAGCTAAGTTTTTTCAAGATTGCGATTTTGATGAAGATATATTTAATGGAGTGTATGCTAATTTAAACATACACTCCGTTTTTGCAAAACCTTACAATGCTAGAGCAAAAGTTATTGAACGATTTTTCTTAGAATTTCAAGAAGAATTAGAAAAAGGAATGCCGAGCTACATCGGAACAAGCATTGAAGACAAGCCTGCATGGTTAAAAAGAGGAGAGAAACTTCATGTTGAATGGCACAAAAAGTTAACTAATAATTACATTCCAACCGTTCAAGAAGCAATTAAATATATTAACAGTTGGATTGAATTTCACAACCGAAATTTGTGTCCTAATGACCGTTCAAAGAGTATTCAAGAAATGTTGGACGGTGTTCAAAAACAGAATATTAATAAAGAAATTCTTGACGATTTGATGATGAAAACCGAATGTCGAACAATTAATAAACATGGAATTACGTTTTTGAATATGCATTACAGGAGTGAGGCGATTATTGGGATTAGGGATAAAGTCAATATTCGATACAGTTTGTTTGACCTTTCAAAAATTCACGTTTATTCAACCAAGGGCGAATTTTTGTGTGTTGCTCATAGAGTGCAAAAAGTTCATCCGATGGCAAGAGTTCTCGGAACGGTTAAGGATATGGAAGAATACAAACAACAGTACAAAAAGCAGCAACAATTTAAGAATAAATTAATTAAGCAGGTAAAAAAGACCTTTCCAAAAGAGGAAATTCAGCTTTTGGAAATTGAAAAAGAGCCGACTTTGGAAATTGAGCAATTTGATAAAAAACCGAAAAAAGAAAAAAAGAAAACGCCTCGTGAACAACAAATGAACAAGCCAATTTTTAGTTCAAATTATGAAAAATATGAATGGTTAATGCAAAATGGTTGCACGAATTCGGATGATAGAAATTGGCTTACTAAATATATTAGAAGTGATGAATATATTAATTTATATGGAGATTAAAAATGAAAAACATCTTTGTAAAAACAAAAAATGTGAAAAACCTTATAACTTTATTTAATGAAGTTCAGAATCTGCCTCCGAATATTCCGAAACTGGCTTTGGTTTATGGAGAGCATGGATTAGGTAAAACTCATTCAATAATATGGTGGGCGACAAGAAATGATGCAATATATGTAAGAGCAAATAATGAGATGACTCAAAATGGGTTGTTACAGGCGATAGCTGAAGAGCTCGGTGAACGACATTATTATTACATGCAAGAAAACTACAATTTGATATTGAAACATTTAAAACAAAATCCTCAAATAATAATTGTTGATGAGGTTGACTATTTAGTCGGAAATAAAAATGTTATTGAGATTTTAAGGGATATTCAAGACAACACAGGAGTTCCGATTATTCTTGTCGGAATGGGAGCTATGGATAAAAAGATTGCTAGATTTAAACATTTTGAAGATAGGATTTACAAAAAACTTCAATTTGAACATTTCTCACCTGATGATATAAAAGAAATTTTGGAGCAAATTACAGAAATAAAATTTACAGAAGATGCTATTTTATACCTATCTACAAGAACAAATCAGTTCAGACAACTTGTAAAACTTCTTGAAAAAATTGAAAAATTATCTCAGAGAAATAGCATTGACGAATTTGATGAATACACATTGAAAGGAATATTAAATGAAAGACAAAATCTTAAAACTTTGCCGAAGATTGAAAAAATGTACGCTTGATGATTTTACGGAGTTTATTGGAGTTGACGGAGAAAACTTAGAATCCTTATTGAAATATTTAGTTTATACTGGCGATTTAATGGAAAATGATGGAGTGTATTGTCTATGCCAAAAAGTTTCTAAAAAAGGAACGAAAGAAAACAAAAATTTTCAATTAATGACGATGTTTCATTCTCTAGAAACGATTGATTTAATAATAAGGAGCTTCTGTCTTTCTCTTCCAACTCAAAAAGTAGCTTGTTTAGTAGATGTTGGTGATAATTGCTTATGTGATTTTTATAAAATTTTCAGAAATCTGATTTATGAACGCCAAGAGAAAAAGCTTTTAAATCATTATTGTATAACTCCACAACAAGGACGTTTTAGACAATTCTTTAATAAAATTGCATATTTTTATTCATATGACAGTGAGATTTTTGTCAGTAAAAATCTTTTACAGGCAAAGCATCAGAAAATATTTTCAGATGATGAAATTCAAAATTTTAAAAAGATATATTCATATTTATCAAGGATAGAGTCACACCATCAAAATGAAACATTTATGTATCAACGATTAGCTGAATACATTTGGAGAAGAAATAAAGCATTTGAAGAGCTATACTTAGATTTAAAAACCAATTTGCTTAACATTTCGTAATAAAATTGTTGCCAATTTTGAAAAACTCGCCATTATTTTGTTAGAACCATTTTTTAAATTTTTGTGATTTTTAAAACCCTTTTATAGCCCATATTTTGTTTCTGTTAATGGTCAACTTGTTGACCATTAGTAATTTTGAGGGTATTTCAATTTTTTGTAATGTAAATATAATTAAATTATGAGTTTGATTTTTCGGATAAAGAAGTCCTTTGGGGCTTAGTTGTCGTGCAAAAAATTAGCTCTTCGGCTTACAAAATAAGTCGAATTTTAAAACTTGATATATATAGGGCAATTATCAAGTAAAGGAATTATTGAATGGATGAGAATCAAAAAAACAATCGCAAAAAACTAATTAAAATCATTATGGTGTATTTAGAATTGACACCATCACAAATGGCTGAAGAGCTGAATGTATCTGTAAGTGTTATCAGCAAACATATTTCAGGAGATAAAAGATACTATCCTTGCGATTTATTTTTGATTGAACAAATTTTCAAGATAAAAATACTGGGGTATCAAAGAATATGGATATAAATACTGTATGGATACCTATTGAAAAAGTTTCTGAATTGTTAAATATAAAAGAAAAAACTATTAAAAATTATTGCTATCAAGGAAGTTTTATTTACAAAATTGAAAATCAAAATGGCAACAGACATTTGTATATTCATAATTCATCAATAAAAGACAAAATTTGTAGTCAATTGAATGATTACAATAATGGTATTGATTCCCAAAACTATTCCGATGCTCCTGTATGGTCTAAGTTTCAAGCTGAAAAGTATATTCAAATATTAAATGATACTCAGAATCTGAAAGGCAATGCTTTACAGCAATTTGTAATGGAGTGGAATAAAAACAATTTGAATAATAAAACATCATATTCTTCAGTTATAAGAATGAGAAAAAGATTGAGAAAATATGGTGTTTGCGGTCTGCTTGCGAATTACGGCAACAGAGCCGGTAAAAGCATTGTAAATGACGATTATTTTGATTACTTTAAAAACCTTTATTTAATTGAAGGTGCACCGTCTGCAAGTTCTTGCTGGGATATGACTTTTGGATATGCAAAAAGACTTGATAACTCAATTTTAAAAGAAAAATTCCCAAACGTTAAAACCTTTATGCGCAGATTGGAACGTGAAATTCCTTCACAAAGCATTTATTTAGCAAGATACGGTCAATCGGCGTGGAATCGCAAATACGGCGGATATATTGAAAGAGATTATTCAAATATTACTTGCGGCAAAGTTTGGGTGTCTGACCACGCTCAAATCGATGTGGCTTGCTTTACAGATGAAGGAACGGTTGTGTTCCCTTGGGTTACGGTTTGGCGTGACTATAAATCAGGAAAATGGTTGGGTTGGCTGTTGCAAACAGGAAATCCAAACTCAGACCATATCTTCCAAACCTTCTACTATTCTGCTTCCGAATATGGTTTACCTGAAGATGTGATTATTGACAACGGTAAAGATTACCGCTCAAAAGATTTTGCAGGCGGTAGAAATCATTTTAAAGTAGATATAAACGAAGGTAGAGCAAATTCAATGCTTAATGAATTAAATGTAAATGTGCATTTTGCTTTGCCATACAACGCTCAAACCAAACCTGTTGAACGTGATTTCCTAAAAATAAAAGAATTATTATCAAAACATTGTGTCGGATATCGTGGCGGAAATGTTGTTGAAAGACCTGAAAAATTAGCAAAAGAAATTAAAGATGGAAAAATTATTCCATTTGAAAAATTCAAAGAAATCTTTGACGATTTTATCATTAATATTCTAAACAAACGACCATCACAGGGTAAGAACCATAACGGATTATCACCGAATGAATTATTTAATCAAGAATTTAAAGAAAAAATCACAACTTCTCGTGATGCTTTGAAATTGTTCTGTATGAGAACTTCCAGAACTTTCACAATCGGAAGAAATGGAATAAAAGATAATGAACTTGGTATTACTTACTGGTCAGATTGGATGATTTCAAAAACAGGCTTGAAAGTTTATTTAAGACGAGATATTCAAAACTACAAAGAAGCTTGGGCTTTCAGAGCAGATAATGAAGAATTTGTTGGCAAAGTAACAGCAGTAAGAGCC
>OIYY01000665.1_pt1 | contig 22759 bp, 19 predicted proteins | sample 1588341 | NCBI WGS metagenome assembly OIYY01 (sample SAMN03283287) | human gut metagenome | biome: human-associated habitat; material: feces | host: Homo sapiens | place: Peru | collected 2012 | reverse complement strand
AGAAATTATACGGACACAACGGAAAGAGAATGATGCTCACCGATATCAAGGAAAGCGATAAAGGCTATGAGCTTGAGATGGATCTTCCGGGATTCAAAAAGGATGAGATTAAAGCTTCTTTAGAGAATGGTTATCTGACCATTACAGCAGAGAAAGGCTTAGAGAAAGATCAGAAAGAGGAAGATGGCAAGAAGTATATCTGCAGAGAGCGCTACTCAGGAAGCTGCCAGAGAACTTTCTATGTGGGTGACGAGATTGAGCAGGATGACATAAAGGCATCCTTCAAGCATGGAATCCTTCGCCTGGATATTCCAAAGAAGCAGCCTAAACCACAGGTTGAGGAAAAGAAATGTATCTCCATCGAGGGATAATCAGATATTGCAAATGATAAGCGGGCTGCCTGTGCAGTCCGCTTATACTATATGGTGTAATTTATATTGTTTAATTATGATGATAAATTGTTACAGGTAAATAGAAAGGCAGGTGAGTATAATGGCAGCAAAGAGAGATTATTATGAGACTCTCGGAGTGAACAAGAGTGCGGATAAAGAGGCAATAAAGAGGGCCTATCGTAAGCTGGCAAAGAAGTATCATCCTGATACCAATGCAGGAGATGCGCATGCCGAGGAGATGTTTAAGGATGTCACGGAGGCATACAATGTATTAAGCGATGAGAAAAAGCGTAAGCTCTATGATGAGTTTGGCTTTGCAGGACTGCAGGAGGGCTTTTCCGAGGAGGCTGCAAGACAGGCAGCACAGGGCGGATTTGGTGGCTTTGGCGGCAATGGCTCTTTCAGTGGTTCATACAGCTCAAATGGCGGACCGTTTACACATCAGGAATTTCATTTTGAGAACGGCTCCGGGGATATGGATGATATTTTCTCAATGTTCGGAGATATGTTTTCACATGGTGGCCGCTCCGGAAGTAGTGGCTCGTACAGAACAAACGGCTTCAGCGGAAATAGCTCTGGCTGGAGTAATTTCACAGGAGGCTCAGCGCGTGGACGTTCAACGAGCCGCAAGGGTTCTGATGTTATGGCTGACCTTACGATTTCGTTTGACGAGGCTGTTTTCGGATGCGAGAAATCTATTTCGTTACAGGATCCGTCCACAGGCAAGGTTTCCAATCTGTCCATCCATATTCCGGCGGGAATCGAGTCGGGCAAGACTGTCAGACTTAAAGGACAGGGCAATCCGGGCAGAAACGGTGGTGCAGCTGGAGATGTGCTTCTCAACGTAAATGTGACACCGAGCAGGGAGTTTGAGCGTAAGGGACAGAATGTATACAGCACAATCCGTGTTCCGTTTACGACAGCGGCTCTCGGTGGTAAGGCGAGGGTGCATACTCTTTATGGAGATGTGGAGTGCAGCATCAAGGCAGGTACACAGGGCGGCAGCAAGATACGTCTCAAGGGCAAGGGTATTTCGAGCATGAAGAATCCTTCAGTAAAGGGAGACCAGTATGTGACAGTTGAGATTTCGGTTCCACGCAGGCTTACACCAAGGGCTAAGGAAGCGCTTGAGGAATACAGGGCTGTGAGCTGATGAATTTTATGTGCTTTATATATGGAAAACATATTTGAAATCCGCTATACTATAGGTATTATAGTACAGCGGATTTTTTGCTTGATGAGATATTTAAAAGGAGAGACTATGGGAAGATTTTTAAATCCTGATAACAGTTCATTCCAGGATGTCATTAACTCTGAGATATATGTTGATAAAACAGGTTTGCTGGATTACACAAACAGTGTGATAAATACCACATCAAAATTTATATGTAACAGCAGACCGCGCAGATTCGGTAAATCTATTACAGCAGATATGATGGCTGCATATTATAGCATGGGCTGTGATTCGAGAGAACTGTTTATGGGATATGATATAAGTAAGAAGGATAGCTTTGAGAAATATCTTAATAAATATGATGTGCTGCATCTGGATATACAGTGGTGTATAGAACCTGCAAAAGGCCCGGAAAATGTTGTATCATATATTATTGAGAATACAGTCGCTGAGCTTAAACTGGCATTTCCCGATGTGAAGGTTGAAGGGAGAGTTACGCTTTCAGATATGCTTTCACAAATAAATGCACAGACAGGAAAAAGATTCATAGTGATAATAGATGAGTGGGATGTTCTGATTCGTGATGAGGCAAATAATCAGTCAGTACAGGAGGAATATATTAATTTTCTCAGAGGACTTTTTAAAGGTTCATCAGCTACAAGATATATTGCACTTGCATATCTGACCGGAATCTTACCGATTAAGAAGCTTAAGACACAGTCGGCACTTAATAATTTTGAAGAATTCACTATGATATCTCCGGGGGGATTTGCGCATTATATTGGTTTTACAGAGGATGAGGTGAAGAAATTATGCGAAAAGTCCGGACGTGATTTTGACCTTGTGAAGAAATGGTATGATGGTTATCTGCTGGGTGAATATCATATATATAATCCAAAAGCTGTGAGTAATGTAATTAAATGGGGGAATTTTCAAAGCTATTGGAGCCAGACAGGCACATATGACTCTATCCAGCCACTCATAAATAAGGATTTTGATGGCCTTAAGAGTGCTATAGTTGAAATGATATCAGGTGCAGAAACAGAGGTTAAAACTACTACATTTCAGAACGACATGGTTACATTCAGAAATAAAAATGATGTCATGACGCTGCTTATACACCTTGGATATCTGGCATATGATCAGAAACGGCAGATGGCATATATTCCGAATGAGGAAATTCGTATGGAGTTTATGAATGCGGTTGAGGATGATAAGTGGAACGAGCTGATAGAGTTTGAAACCCAGTCGGAACGGCTGCTTGAGGCAACGCTTGATATGGAAGAGAAAGTGGTTGCGGAATATATTGATAAAATTCACAATGAGTATGCTTCCACTATACAGTACAATAATGAAAATTCATTGAGTAGCGTGCTTGCCATAGGATATATTTCAGCAATGAAGTATTATTTTAAACCAATACGTGAACTTCCTACAGGTAGAGGCTTTGCAGATTTTGTTTTCATTCCTAAACAGGAATATGTAATGGATTATCCGGCATTGGTAGTTGAACTTAAATGGAATAAAGATGTAAAAACCGCGATAAACCAAATAAAAGACAGACAGTATCCGCAGTCTGTTTTACAGTATACCGGAAATATTTTACTTGTCGGTATTAATTATGATAAAAAGACTAAAGTGCATGAGTGCATAATAGAAGAACTGGCAAAATAAGAAAGGACACAACATGAGCAATTATATAATGGATCTTAGAAAGGTGGTCGGACATGCCCCTTTGCTGCAGGCGGCAGCGAGCATCATCATTGAAAATGAAAACGGACAGGTACTTCTTGGGAAGCGCACAGACAATCACCAGTGGGGCTACGCAGGCGGTTCTATAGAGCTTGGTGAGACTGTCGAGGAGGCTGCAAAAAGAGAACTCTTTGAGGAGATGGGACTTGTTGCAGACGAGATGGAGCTGTTTTATATTAATTCAGGCGAGGAGACTCACTACATCTATCCTAACGGCGATGAAGTCTATAATGTGGAAATCATATACATATGCCGCAAATATCATGGCACCATAAAGCGCCAGGAGGAGGAAGTCGAGGAGCTTAAGTTTTTCGATGTGGATGATATTCCGGAGGATATTTCTGATCCGATCCGACCTGTATTTCGTGAATATATAAAAATGAGGAAAAGAGAGTAGCGCTACTCTCTTTCCCTCATATGACATGTGAAATATCAAAGCTTACATGGCGATAGGAGAAGTATTATCCTCATATTCGAAGCTATGCTCATAGATATATTCTGGAGCACAATCTATTTCATCATTCATCCATGTAATGACGCCATGCATAATTTTAAAATTTGAAAATATAGCATCATCTTCAAGTGGTTTAAATGCACTACCTGTTAAAACGGATGCATCAAACACTCTTTTTTCACCGCCTGAAAATGTCACAATCATCATTAAATGATCTGTAACTTTTGCATCTGTTATAGAAATCTTATTTGATTTTTCACTTGCGTAAGCTATACCATTGACTTCAAACATTGTAATTCTCCTTATAATGGAATAATCATATCAAAATTTTATAAAAATTACAATTAGAAATAAACTTTAACGCTTTAAATGAAAAAAGTGCTTGCGCATGTCTTATAAAAGAGTTATCATAATACAAAACGAAACACTTAGGAGGATTTACAATGGAAAAGCGTATTTCAGGTCACACAGGCTTATTAGCACTCATAGGATCACCGGTCGGTCATTCAGGTTCACCGGCTATGTACAACTACAGTTTTGAAAAACTCGGTCTGGACTATGCATACGTTGCATTTGATATAAAAGAAGACAAGGTTAAGGATGCTATTGCGGCAATGAAGACCTTCAACATGCGTGGATGTAATGTGACCATGCCTGATAAGGTAGAGGCTGCAAAGTACATGGACGAGCTTTCACCGGCAGCCCAGATTATCGGAGCCATAAACACTATCGTAAATGACAACGGTAAGCTTACAGGACACATCACAGACGGTGAGGGATTCGTACACAACTTAAAGGATCACGGAATCGACATCAAAGGAAAGAAAATCACAGTAGCCGGAGGAGGCGGAGCTGCTACAGCTATCCAGGTGCAGTGCGCATTGGACGGAGCTCGTGAGATTACTATTTTCAACAAAAATGATGCTTTCTTCGAGCGTACACTACAGACTGCTGAGAAAATCAAAAAAGCAGTTCCTGACTGTGTTGTAAATGTATACGATATTGATGATACAGCCAAGATGACAGAGGAAATCCAGTCAAGCGATATCTTTGCAAATGCAACAATCGTTGGCATGAAGCCTCTGGATGATCAGAGCGTGGTAAAAGATCTTTCAGCTTTCAGACCGGGGCTTGTAGTTGCAGATGCAGTTTACAATCCGGAGGAGACAAAGCTTCTTCGCGAAGCAAAAGAGGCAGGCTGCACATGCGTAGGCGGAAAGGGAATGCTCTTATGGCAGGGTGTTGCCGCATTCAAGCTTTACACAGGACAGGATATGCCGGTTGATGATGTGAAGAAACTGTTCTTCAGCTAGATTTAAGTTCTTATTACAATATCATTAGATAGCTTCCTGTTATACAGGAATATGATAAAACAACAGCTCGCGGTTTCCCGCGAGCTGTTGTTTTTTAGGAGTTTTTATAGGTTTATTATTTTAAAGGAGAATTTATAAATAATCGTGACGGGCAAGCACGTTTAAGATATTTCTACCTTCCTCTGTACCCTCAATGATTCTGCGGGCACGCTTGCTGTCTCCGATATTTACGATTTCAACATTGGTATCACTGAAAGCCTCATCAATCTCTGAAAGAACAGGTGTGTTGGCTCTCATACCAAGGCAGATGAATCCGTAATCAAATGGGATTTCCTCAATCTCACCCTCTGGATTCTTTACGATGAAACGGTCATTCTTAACCTCCTGCAGAGCAGTGTTGGTCATCTGTTTTACACCGTATTTTGCCATTTTTGCGTTTGTGTCACACTTTGTGACAGGGTCAAGTCCGTTTCCAATCATTGGAAGCATCTCAACCATTGTTACCTCTGCGCCTCTTTCTGTGAAGAATTCCATTACGTCAAGACCTACGGCACCACCGCCGATGATGGCGATTTTCTGTCCCTTCATATCCTCAGGATACTCATTGATGCGCTCAATCATCTTAAGGACTGTTGCTACGTTTGTGCCATCCTTGTCAACGAGGTCGTGAAGACCTGTGATAGGTGGGAGAGTAGGTACAGAGCCTGTTGCGTTTACAATGATATCAGGGTTTAAAGCCTTTACCATGTCAACTGTTGCTGATGTATTTTTGAAAACAAACAGGTTGTGAAGCTTGCTTGCACGGTGAATCATGTAGTTAGGGAAGTCTGCAAGACGCTTCTTGTCAGGAATCTTTGAGATAACTGATGCAAGTCCGCCAAGCTCTGCCTTCTTCTCAATGAGGAAGGTTGTACATCCAACCTCTGCTGCTGTGCAGGCTGCCTCAAGACCGGCAGTACCACCACCGATTACAACCACGTTGCAAGGCTTGTTTACTTTTGTCTTCATGTAATCCTCACCGCTGTTTACGGCAGGGTTTACTGTACAGCGGATTGGCTGGTTGAGGCCGATTCTGTGTCCTGCGCATCCGATGTTACATGATATACATTTTCTGATATCGCACACATTTCTGAACTCTACCTTATTAACCCACTCAGGATCAGCGATAAGTCCACGGCCCATACCGATGAAATCAGCATCGCCTCCTGCAAGGATGTCCTCAGCTACCTGTGGGTCACGGATATTTCCGACGGTGATACATGGCTTGTTGTATTTCTCTTTTACAGCCTTTGCCATGAATGAACGCCATCCGTCAGGTAAGTAGTTTGCATCAATCTGGTACTGGATAGATCCGTTGAGACCGCATGATACGTCGAATATATCTACTTCCTTCTCAAAATACTTTAAGTACTCAAGTGTATCCTCGAGTGTGTTTCCACCCTCCATGAGCTCGTCTGCACTGATACGGACGAAGATAGGGAAGAAAGGTCCAACCTGCTTACGAACCTCCTCGATAACCAGCTTTGCAAATCTTGCACGGTTCTCTGCAGAGCCACCGAACTCGTCAGTTCTCTTGTTTGTGATAGGTGAAAGGAACTGACTGATAAGGTAAGAGTGTCCTGCGTGGATTTCAACAGCGTCGAAGCCGCAGATCTGGGCACGCTTGGCTGCCTCACCGTATTTCTTTACGATGTGCATGATTTCATCCTTCTCGAGAGGTCTTGGGATTTCCCCGCCTGCCTTTGAAGGTACGTCTGATGCTGATACAGGCTGCATTCCGATACGTGAGCTCATTGCAGAAGCACCGGCGTGATTTAACTGTATCGCGATACATGCACCGTGCTTATGAACACTCTCGCAGAGCTTGAAAAGTCTTGGGATGTAGTTGTCTAAATCAATACGAAGCTGTGTTGTTCCGTTTGAACCCTGTGGAGAGTCAACGCTTGCATTCTCAACGATGATGAGACCTGTGCCGCCCTTTGCTCTCTGCTCATAGTAGTTGATGTGGAGAAAGCTCATTTCTCCGTTCTGCTCACCGTAGTTAGTTCCCATTGGAGTCATGACGATACGGTTCTTTACTGTCATTCTGCGTACTGTAATTGGCTCGAAAATATGTGGATATTTGTTTTTCATAGTATTTTTTCTCCTTAATCTGCTAACCGGGTGGGCACACGGTAGTGTAAATTGCTCTCATTACATTATAGTTTTGTTTCATTAAACTGATTGTAAATATTTGTGATCAAAGGCTGTGATATACAAAGTATGTGATTTTTTTAACAATCAAAAAGTGCAATGCACTCTTGTTACATTCAAGGTACAGCAAAAATGTATAAATGTCCAATGCATCTTTTATACGAAATCTATAGTTTTTGTCTATCAAATAGTGTATATTATCTTTAGACTAAATACACAGGGGGTGTACTATGAATCTGAGTCAATTGCAGTACTTCCAGGTACTGGCGCAGGAAGAACATTATACGAGGGCGGCACAGATGCTGTCGATTACGCAGCCGTCTTTAAGCCATGCAATCTCACAGCTTGAGCAGGAGCTTGGCACGCGTTTGTTTGAAAAAAAGGGAAGAAATGTCGTGCTGACCAGATATGGGAAGATGTTTCTGCCGTATGTTGAGGAATCATTAAAGGTGCTTAATGAGGGTGTGCAGCGCATTCAGGAGGTCAATGGCAGCAGGCATGGAATCATACATCTGGCATATATATATACGATGGGAAGTGAGTTTGCGCCAAAGCTGGTGCGTAAATTTCTCGATGCATACCCGGATTATGATATAGAATTTCATTTTACGGTTGGAACAACCGGTGAGATTATAGATGGACTAAAGGATGACAAATATGACATAGTTTTTTCTTCTTATAAGGATGGGGAACAGGATATAGATTTTAAGAAGATTGCGAATCAGAAGCTTGTGCTTGCAGTGCCCATGGACCATCCGCTTTCCATAAAGGACAGTGTGGATTTGCGCGACACAATAGAGTATCCGCAGATTTATTTTGAGAAGGGCAGCGGTCTGCGTCCGGTCATTGACCAGATGTTTGAGGAAATAGGACAGTTCCCGAAGGTGGCCTTCGAGATGGAGGAGGATTCGAGTATGGCGGGTCTCGTGTCGCAGGGCTTTGGAATAGCTGTGATGCCTGATATTCCAATACTTCGTTCACTTTCTGTAAAGACACTTGATATATACAATCCTCCTTATGAGAGAGCGGTGTATCTGGCAACGCTTAAGCAGAGATATTTATCACCGGTTGCGAAGGCATTTATCAGGTTTGTGCTCGAGGAGACTGCCTAGCAGCAGCTTTCCCGAACAAACTCTATGAAGCGCTTGATAGCCGGAAGCTGGTATTTGCCTGTCATGTAGCCCATGTATACAGTGTGTGAGAAGGACTCATGCGATACGAGGTGGCGTATGCAGATGTCATCGCGGTGAATTGCATCGACATCTGCGACAAGCGCAATTCCAAAGCCCTGTGCCACGAGGGAGGCGATGCCGTTCTCATCGGGTGACTCACATATGAAGTTTGGCGATACATCATGCTTCTTGAAAAAGCTTCTGGTGTACTTGCCAAGGCCTGAGTGTCTGGCATAGCCGAGCACAGGATAGTCAGCAAAATCAGTGGCTTCCATGGTATCCTTAAGTGTCAGTGGGTGGCCGGGAGGCAGTATGGCAACTATTTCCTGCTTTATAATAGGAACAAAATCAATACCATTTTCATCAGGCGAGTATGAACCGAAAATTATGTCATACCTGCCTTTTTTTAATCCATCAATATTCACAGAGGTGATGTCCTGAAAGAAATTGAAGGTGATATTTTTATTTTCCTTTTCGGAGAGGAAAGAGCGCACGATAGTTGGGATAAACACCTTTGCAAGAGGTGAAACGTAGGCGATATCGATGTGTCCACCGTCGGTTGCAATCTGGTGCATTTTGTTCTCGGCTCTCTTTATATCGTCCAGAATAGTGGACACGTGTTCTAAAAAAATCTCCCCGGCCTTGGTCAGAATTACATTCCTGCCCCTCTTTTCAAATAAGGTTACGCCAAGCTCGTCCTCTAAAGCTGCTATCGAACGGCTGAGGCTTGGCTCTGTGATATTCATTTTTTCGGCAGCCTGATTGAAGTGCTCCAGAATTGCCGCTTGGTAAAAATAGCTTAATTGATTGAGTGTCATGCATAAATCTCCTTAAAATAATAGATACAGTCTATGAATTACAAATATTATAGCCCTTATTTGTGCATATTATAACATGATTAGTACAGTAAAGCTATTAAAAAATTACAAAATAAGCATTGGAAGTACCGAAAATAATGCGTTATAATATCAGTATCAAAGGTTGTTAAGTTTTTAACGAAGTGGGCGTCGTTGAAAACATAGCTAAGTAAAATACGAATAATCAATATTATTACATTTAAAAATGAAGGAGATTTAATCATGGCAGAGAGAATCACAGGACACACAGAACTCATCGGACTTATGGCTTACCCAATCAGACATTCAAGCTCACCGGCAATGCACAATGAGGCATTTGCTTACCTTGGACTTGACTACGCTTATCTGGCATTTGAGGTTGACAACAACACTCTTGAAGATGCAGTTAAGGGAATCAGAGCATTAAAGCTTGTAGGCTCTAATGTATCAATGCCAAACAAGACAGTTGTAGGACAGTACTTAGACAAGCTTTCACCGGCAGCAGAGCTTTGCGGAGCTGTAAATACAATAGTAAACGAGAACGGAGTACTCACAGGACACATCACAGACGGTATCGGCTTCATGCAGGCACTCAAGGATAACGATATCGATGTTATCGGAAAGAAGATGACAATCGCAGGAGCAGGCGGAGCTGCTACAGCTATCGAGATTCAGGCAGCACTTGACGGTGTAAAGGAAATCTCGATCTTCAACATCCATGACAAGTTCTGGGCAAACGCTGAGGAGACAGTTAGAAAGATCAACGAGAAGACAGACTGCAAGGCTACTCTTTACGACCTTGATGACAAGGAGAAGCTTAGAGAAGAGATGGCTGATTCATACATCTTCGTAAACGGAACAGGTGTTGGTATGAAGCCGCTTGAGGGAATGTCTGTAGTACCTGACAAATCATTCTTCCGTCCTGAGCTTATCGTAATCGACGTACCTTACTCTCCACTTGAGACAAAGATGCGTTCTATGGCAAAAGAGGTGGGCTGCAAGACAATGAACGGACTTGGAATGATGCTTTTCCAGGGAGCAGCAGCGTTCAAGCTCTGGACAGGAAAGGACATGCCAATCGAGCATATGAAGGAAGTATTAAACATCAGATATGATGATTAATCAGCCGCAGAAATTAAATTACATTGAATTATTTTGACAGAAATTAAGGAGAACACTGATGAATAAAAAATATTTACCTAGCGCATTGATCCTTTACTTAAATTACTTTATACACGGAGTGGGCTGCTCTATCCTCGGACAGGCAGTCATCAAGGAGGCTCTCGCAGCTTCATGGGGAGTACAGGTTATGGCTATCACAGCTATTTCGGCAGCCCTTGGCCTTGGACGTCTTATCGCACTTCCGTTTGCAGGACCTTTATCAGATAAGCTTGGACGCCGTATCTCAACAGCAATCGGAAGCGGCTCTTATGCTATCTACCTGATCGGACTTGCCCTTGCATTCAATGCAGGAACACATGGCGGATACCAGATCGCATATATCTGCGCTATCATTGGCGGTATTGCAAACTCATTCCTTGATACAGGAATTTACCCTGCAGTATCAGAGATCATCTACAAAGCACCGGGCGTTGCAACAATGGGAATCAAATTCTTCATCGCTATCGCACAGATGCTTTTACCATTCGTACTTGGTATGACAGTTGCTACAACAGCAGCAGGACTTACATCATACAACACACTGTTCTTCGGATGCGGAATCATCTACATCGTACTTTTAGTATTGGTAATGCTCTTCCCGCTTCCTGATACCGATGCAAAGGCAGAGGGAAAGAAAGAAGGACTTATCGCAAGCTTAAAGCACACACATTTCTCTGTTGAGTTAATCGCGATGATTATCATTGGATTTACATGTACCGGAACCTTCCAGTTATGGCTCAACTGTGCACAGAACTTTGCAAAAGAGAACGTAGGCTGGGCTGATCCATCGGTTATGCAGTCATACTACTCAGCAGGAACTATGATAGCTCTTATCGTAACAGCTCTTTTAACAAGAAAGATCAAGGACGTTAGATTTATCCTTGTTTATCCTGTAATCTGCCTTGCAACAATGGTCGTAGTGTTAGTCGGACAGACAAAGCCACTCATGATCGCAGGTGCATTCATCATCGGATGGGCAGGCGCAGGCGGACTTTTACAGATCGTAACATCTGTATGCAACATGCTTTTCCCTAAGATCAAGGGAACAGTAACAGCGCTCGTAATGATCGCTTCATCACTTTGTAACTATACAATCCTTACAGCAGCATCAAAGATGCAGCCATCACAGGTTATGGTAATGAACATCGTGCTCACGGCAATCGGCGTGGTACTTGGATTATTCGTAAACCTGCGCTATACTAAGATGGTTGGGCTGTCACAGGAAGATTAATAACAGACATACTGGGGAGTATAATCTGTATATAAAATAGTAAAAGAAAGGCGTAAACCATGAACACCATTAAGGTAAGAGATATTGAGATCGGTGCAGGCGCACCAAAAATCATCGTTCCTATCGTAGGCGTTACAAAAGACGACATCATCGCAGAGGCAAAGACATTTGACTCTATCCCTGTAGACGTTGTAGAGTGGCGTGTTGACTGGTTCGAGAACGTATTCGAGTTTGACAAGGTTGAGGAAGTATTAAAGGAGCTTCGTGACGCTCTCGGAAATATTCCGATTCTTATGACATTCCGTACTTCAAAAGAGGGCGGAGAGAAAGCAATCGAGCCTGAGGCATATGCCAAGCTTAACATCAAAGCAGCACAGACAGGCTACGTTGATTTCGTAGATGTGGAAATCTTCACAGGCGATGAGATCGTAAAGCAGATCATCGACGGAGTACATGCAGCAGGTGTCAAGGTAGTAGCATCTAACCATGACTTCTTCAAGACTCCGGCAAAAGCAGACATCATCTATCGTCTCAGAAAAATGCAGGATATGGGAGCAGATATCCCTAAGATCGCAGTTATGCCACAGAATAAGCGTGATGTACTCACACTTCTTTCTGCTACAGAGGAAATGGTAACAGACTATGCCGACAGACCTATTATCACAATGTCTATGGCAGGAACAGGTGTTATCAGCCGTCTCTGCGGTGAGGTATTTGGCTCATCAATGACATTCGGAGCAGCAAAGAAGGCTTCTGCACCGGGACAGATGGGAGTGGAGGATCTGTCTACAGTACTTGGATTACTTCATAAAAGCATGTAAGAACAGCTTGTATAAAATCATGCGATAAAATTAAATGGCGCCTCGGCATCTGTAAACCAGGTGCTGTGACGCCATTTTTAAAGATAATAACAAATGGTAATAAAAAAATGTGAATAATTACATGGAAAATCAGCAATAATTCAATTAAAATAATACGTATAATTATTCGCGGAAAGGGGATATTTCATGAAGAAAATACTGCACTATCTGGATGAATATCTTGAAGAGTTTTTAATGGTCATTTTCCTGATTGCGATGACACTTATCATGGGTATTCAGGTGTTTTCCAGATACATCCTTGGCATGTCGCTATCATGGTCGGAGGAAATCACCAGGTATCTTTTCATATGGTCGGCTTTCTTAAGTGTAAGTCTTTGTACCAGAAAATGCATATCTATTAAAATAGACCAGTTTATACAGCTTTTTCCAAAGAGAGGAAAATCGCTCTGGAAGGTATTAAATCTGACAGTTGAGTTTGTGTTTTTCGTATATCTGATACCGTATTCATTCATATATCTGAAAAATACGATAGAAAGCGGTCAGGTAAGTCCTGCCTGCGGTATCCCTATGTACTATGTGCAGGCCGCACCGTTTGTGTGCTTTATCATTACAGCCTTCCGCATCGCGCAGAGATGGTTTGGAGAGTGGAAGATCGTTCTCGGAAAAGACAACAAGCCTCTTGAGGAGGGCAATATAGCCACTGTCATAGAGGAAGCGGTTGTTGAGGATGAGTTTCGTGAGAAGGAGCTTATGGAAACACTTAAAAAGAAACTGGAGGATGAGAGAAAGGAGAAATAGATGTCAGCAGTAGTAGTTTTTATATTGTTTGTGATATGTCTGGTCATTGCTATTCCTGTATCTATTTCCCTTGGAATAGTGGCAGTGCTGCCGGGCGCGTTTGACCCGTCTTTTACAGCCAGTGCCAGCTATGTTGTCCGCTCTATGCTCGGTGGTATAGACAGCTTCCCGCTTTTAGCGGTGCCTATGTTTGTGCTTGCCGGAATCGTCATGGCACACGGCAAAATCTCACAAAAATTGTTTGATATTTTTGTGTATTTTATAGGAAAAAGAACCGCAGGAATCCCATGTGCGGTTATCATCACCTGTTTGTTCTATGGAGCGATTTCCGGCTCTGCGCCTGCAACTGTTGCGGCTGTCGGAAGTATGACCATTCCGCTTCTTATGGAGCTGGGCTACAAAAAGGATTTCTCCACGGCGATTGTTGCGGTTGCCGGAGGACTCGGAGTCATCATACCGCCAAGCATACCTTTTATCATGTATGCGATGGCAACCGGTGAGTCGGTCAGTGATCTCTTTCTTGCAGGAATCATTCCGGGACTTTTGATTGGAGCGCTTCTCATGTTTTATGCATATTATCACTGCAAGCGCTATGGAGAGGACAAGGAAAAGATAAATGCAAAGGTCTCAGAGCTTAGAAGCAAGGGACTTTTTAACATATTGAAGGACAGTATATGGGCACTTTTGAGCCCGGTTATAGTGCTTGGCTGTATTTATGCCGGTATAGCTTCGCCTACAGAGGCTGCGGTAATCTCAGTATTTTATGCACTTTTTGTAAGTATCTTTATTTACAAATCCATAAAGGTAAAAGAGATATGGGGCATCATGGTGGAGGCGATGAAGACATACGCACCTATATTGTTTATACTTGCAGCATCGACCGCATTTTCACGCGTGCTCACACTCATGCAGGTGCCACAGACAGTCAGCGCATGGATACTCGCACATTTCACAAATGAAATAGTGCTTCTTATAGTGATAAACATTTTCCTGCTTATTGTTGGAATGGTTATGGATACCACACCGGCTATTCTTATTTTAAGCCCAATCCTGCTTCCAATTGTGCAGAGCATCGGAATGAACCCGATCCACTTTGGTGTGATCATGATCGTAAACCTTGCAATCGGATTTGTCACACCGCCTATAGGAGTGAACCTGTTTGTGGCAAGCTCACTGACGGATGTTCCGGTCATGCGGATAGCAAAGAAGGCAGCGCCTATGATAGGATATTTCCTGCTGGCACTTTTGCTTCTTACATTTATTCCGGCGATCAGTCTGTGTTTGTTATAGAAAAATAGTAACTATTCAGTACAGAAATAGTAATAACAGGTATAAGCAGATTTAATGATGATTGTAGGACATTTAGGCACACAGTTGTAATTGGAGAAAAATATGAGTAGATTTGGCTTGTTTTTATGTAAAAAAGTTGGTAAGTATAATAAACCGCGTAGATCGTATAGCAAATATAGATTGTGGAGAAGAGCTGCAGCCGTCATGATGATACTTTCGCTTACAGCAGGACTTGCCGCGTGCGGCGGCTCAGACAGCTTTGGCAATGCTTCGGATGAGGTACAGCGTTACGCATGGCCTCTCGGCAGCTCAAGTCCTGAGGACACCGTGACACAGATATATGCAGAGAAATTTGCCGATGAAGTGGACAGACTAAGCGATGGAAAGATGAAGATAACCGTATATCCAAACAGCGTGCTCGGCGGAGACAGAGAGCTTCTCGAGTCGTGCAAGGATGGAGATATACCTTTTGTAGTGCAGAACACTGCGCCACAGGTTACTTTCATGAAGGATACTGCAGTATTTGATATGCCGGCACTTTTTGACAGCATCGATGAGGTGCGTGAGCATGTGGACAATCCAAATTTTATGAAGCTCATGCAGCAGGTCTACAATGACGGCGGCTACGAGCTTTTGGGATATGCAGACCAGGGCTTCCGTGTCATGACAACAAACAAAAAGATAGAAAGCCTTGCTGATTTTAAGGGTCAGAAAATCCGTACCATGGAAAACTCTTACCATATGGCATACTGGAAGGCACTCGGAGCAAGCCCGACACCTATGACCTTCTCGGAGGTGTATATCGGCTTACAGCAGGGTACCATAGATGCGCAGGAAAATCCATACGAGGTAATTGTATCCAATAAGCTTTACGAGCAGCAGGATTATGTAGTGGAGACAAATCATCTGCCACATCTGATATCGCTTATAGTAAGCGAGGAGTTCATGAAAGGCCTGACAGATGAGCAGCAGCAGATTATCCGTGAGGCAGCCGAGACAGCGAAACAGTATGCCAGAGAGCAGTCTGACGAGCGAATTGCATCAAAGATAAAGACAATCGAGGACAGCGGCACACAAATCATCACTTTAAGCGATGAAGTGCATGAGCAGATTCGAGGGGAGTGTCAGCCGATATATGAGTCGATTGAGAAAAATGTGTCGTCTGATATTGTGGATGCATATTTGACACAATAACACTTTAAAGCATTAAAATATTTTGCTTGATAAATTGGTAAAGTCTTGTTATACTATGACTAAGAAATTTGTGGTTATCAAAAATGCGAAATACTATAACATGAAGTTATGATAAATATAATTTGACGATATTTCGCTTAAATATCAAAATCCAATATGAAAATCCAATATGAAAACCACACATAAGTAAGGAGACACACCATGGACAAAATCGAGGAAATCCGCGCAAAGATTGGGGAATGTGACGATATAATAATAGAGCAGCTTGCAGTCAGAATGTCACACATTCAGGAAATTATATCATACAAGAAGGCAACAGGAATCCCAATCTTACAGCCGGAGCAGGAGAAAAAGCAGACAGATGCACTTGCGGCAAAGCTTGGCGACAATGAATTTGAGGAAGAGATACTTGATATTTTCAAATATATCATGAAGAACAGCCGTCGTATTCAGGCAAAGAGCCTTTTCGATTACAATATCTTTCTGATCGGTTTCATGGGTGCCGGAAAGAGCACTGTAGCAGGAGAATTAAAGGATAAGCTCGAGATGGACCGCGTCGAGATGGATCAGATGATTGTTGAGAATCGTGGCATGTCAATCTCAGAGATATTTGATGAGTTCGGCGAGGCATATTTCAGAAACTTAGAGAGCAACACACTTATAGAGCTTCAGAAGAGAAAGCAGACTATCGTTTCCTGCGGTGGTGGTGTTGTCATGAGAGAGGAAAATGCAGACCATATGAAGAAAAACGGCCGTGTAGTTCTTCTTACAGCAAAGCCTGAGACTATCTACGAGCGAGTAAAGGACAGTGACGAGCGCCCGATACTAAATGGCAACATGAATGTTGAGTATATCAGCGGCCTTATGGAAAAGCGAAAGGAGCGCTATGAGGCAGTGGCAGATGTAACAGTTGCTACAGATGGCAAGAATGTCACACAGATATGCGAGGAAATCATTGCAAAGCTTATCGCGCTTGATAATGAGCAGGACAAAAAACAGGCATAATACAGGAATAGCACAGCACTTATTAAGGCAGCAGCCGGTTAGCAGACCGGTTGCTGTTTTTTGTTCAAATACTTCAATAAACATTGAACTTGTTTGAAGTGACTTTGAAGTTGACTTTGAAGTAACTTTGAAGTACTATTGAAATAGTTCAAAGTTGTTAGGATTGATAAGGAGAAAAATATGTATCTGGAAGAAATCGTTGATAATATACAATTAGAAAATGATAGATTTGAGTGCAAAGCCGTTTTGAACAGAGATGATGTAGTGGGATGGCTGAAAACGATAGCCGGATTTGCGAACGCTTCAGGTGGTGAATTTTATATAGGAGTAAAGGATAAGACGAATCAATTGGTTGGATTTGATAGAAAAGCTGCTGATAACGAGAGAAATTATTTTAATAATCAGGTTAATGAACATTTGACACCAAGACCGCAAATGAATATATCATTTATAAGATATGAGGTAAATAAAAATGAACGGTTTGTAATTCGGATTAGTGTAAAGGAATCGGATATAAAGCCTGTTATTTTGAAATATCAAAATATACCTTCAATTTTCATGAGAAGAGATGGATTTACGAATGGCGCAACATATGAAGAGATTATTGAAATGAGCGTTAGGAGTAAAAAAACACAGTATGATGTTTTGGAGTCAGATATAAAATATGATCCGGATAAAATATCAAAATTAAAGGATTTTTATTCCAGACATAATAATGGAAAAGAACTTAATGAAAAGCTGTTAAGATCGTTAGGATTTGTAAATGAGAGTGGATATCTGCTCAATGGTGCAGTATTGTTTTTGGACGGTTATAAAGGAGATAAAACAAAGGTACAGTGCTCTGTTTTTTCCGGAATAAATAAGGGAAGCGAGAGAATAGTTACTATTAATCGTTTTGCAGGTAATATAATTGATACTATTGAATATATGGTAGAATTCGTAAATCAGAGGATGAATCATGGAATAATCAAGCTCAACGATAAGAGAATCAATATAGACTCCTACCCGCAGAGAGCTTTATTTGAGGGAATCGTAAATGCAGTTGCACACAGAGACTATTATCTGGATGGCACACAAATACAGATAGATATATTTAAAGACAGATTGGAAATATCATCACCCGGGGGCTTTTACAGGGGTGAAAAATTGGGAAAAACCTATGATTTGTCGGGAATAATTTCAAAGCGCAGAAATGAGCTGATAGCAGGAGTTCTGGTCGCATGTAATGTTATGGAGGCCGCCGGTACAGGTTTCGATAAAATAGCAGAGGAGTATGCATCTGCTGATAAAAAACATCAGCCATATATATATTCATCATCGGATCATTTTACATTGGTACTTCCGGATTTGACATACGAAGACGGCATTAATGATAATGACAGTGCACCGGCAGTGACATTTATGCCTGTTAAAAATGGTACAGAGTATGATGAAAAAATATTATCATTTTGTTATTTTAAGGCGCATAGGGTTTCTGAAATTGCAGAATATCTGGGAGTTAGTGATTCTTCTTACCTAAGGAAAAAAATGTTGGGAAATCTGGAAAAAAATGGGTATTTAATAAAGGACAAAGTATCGCGAGCTATATATTATAAAACAAATCAGGAGAAGGTTATATTAAAATAAATTGCAGGAGACGCTTTTTTTACAGGATTGTGGTATAATGTTCTACAATTTAAGAGATACTGATTAAGTATGGCAGCATAACAAGGAGGTCATAATTATGTGTACAGCAGCAGCTTATAAAACAAAGGATTTCTATTTTGGAAGAACACTCGATTACGAATTTTCATATGGAGATGAGATTGCGGTAACACCGCGAAACTATGTGTTTGATTTCAGGCATGCGGGAAAGCTTGAAAACCATTATGCAATCATTGGAATGGCACATGTGGCAGGCGATTATCCTCTTTACTATGATGCAATAAATGAAAAGGGACTCGGTATGGCAGGACTGAATTTCGTGGGAAATGCAGCGTATGCGGCAGCTGACGAAAACAGCTCATGCGAGAATGGCACATGCGGCATCGCAAAGACAAAGGTGGCACAGTTTGAGTTTATACCGTGGATATTGTCACTATGTGCTACGGTAGCGGATGCAAAGGAAAAATTAAATCGTATTTTACTGGTAGATACACCTTTTAGCAGTCAGCTTCCGGTTGCACAGCTACACTGGATTATAGCCGACAAAAATGAGTGCATTGTGGTGGAGTCGATGGCAGACGGTATGCATGTTTACGACAATCCGGTAGGTGTGCTCACAAACAATCCGCCATTCCCATATCAGATGGCAGCACTCAATAATTATAGAGGCTTATCCACAAAGCAGCCTGAAAATACATTTGCACCGGGAGTGGAGCTTAGTGCATATAGCCGCGGAATGGGAGGTCTGGGACTGCCGGGAGATTTATCATCACAGTCACGCTTTGTACGTGTGGCATTCACAAAGCAAAACTCCAAATCGGATGATAGTGAGAATGCGAGTGTGAGCCAGTTCTTCCACATATTAGGCGCTGTAGACCAGCAGAGAGGCCTGTGCGAGGTGACAGAGGGCAAATATGAGATTACGCTCTACACATCATGCTGCAACTGCGACAAGGGCATCTATTATTACACCACATATGACAATAGCCAGATCACAGCGGTAGACATGAACAGGGAAAATCTTGATGAGAAGCTGCTTATCAGATATCCTGTTATTACGGAGGGAAAGATTTGTTGGCAGAATTAATATAGAGAAAATAGTAAATATTATGAGGAGGGCATTATGGAATTTACAATCGATCATTTGGCAAAGAGCTTTGAGAAAAAGCAGGTGCTAAGAGACATCAATTTTACGTTTGAGGAGGGAAAGATTTACGGACTGCTCGGACGAAACGGAGCAGGAAAGACAACACTGTTCAATTGCATCAATTCAGATATTACCAAGGATGCAGGTGGGTGTTATCTGATAAAGAATGGTCAGAAGCAACAGGTGACTCCGGAGCACGTGGGGTATGTGCTCTCGGCGCCGACTGTGCCGGAGTTCCTGACAGCAAGGGAGTTCCTTAAGTTTTTTATAGATATCAATAGCGATACAATGTCACTAATAAAACCACTTGATGCATATTTTGATGAGATGAGGATTGAACCTGAGGACCGGGATCGCCTGATGAAGGATTATTCACATGGCATGAAAAATAAAATGCAGATGCTTGTAAACATGATAGCGGAGCCGGATATTTTGCTGCTTGATGAGCCGCTTACGTCTCTTGATGTGGTAGTGGCAGAGGAGATGAAGCAGCTTCTGCGTGCAAAAAAGGACGGAAGGATTACTATTTTTTCTACGCATATTATGGATCTTGCACTTGATTTGTGTGATGTTATTGTGCTTTTGAGTCACGGAGAGCTTGAGGTTGTGGACAAGGAGAACCTCGGTGAGGAGCAGTTTAAGGAAAAGATTATTGCGGCATTGAAGGATGAGGCATATGATGTGACACCTGAGGCTTTTGACAGGAGGAAGTGATGAAATCAAGGGGAAATTCGATGATGAAAACGCTTCGCATATCGTTTTCATTAAAAAATACATATCGTATTAACAGTATATATTATGGTTTTAAGCAGATACCGGTTATCAAAAAAATCCTGCCGGAGAGTCTTTATGCAGCGGGCGGATTTAAGCTTGTTGTTAGTATCCTCTCAGTTATCTGGGAAATTATATCAGGATTTATCGGTAAATTCATATATATTTTTTTTATGATATTTATGGTTTCGGCACTTTTTTCAAAGACACCGCAGAGTGAGGCATTTGTAAATATACTGTTTTTCCTCACGTTTATAGGAGCTTTGCTAAATACCTTTATATTTGACCCGTCAAAGGATAAATACTATGCGGTTGTGCTGCTGAGGATTGATGCGAGAGAGTTTGCAATAGTTAATTATGCGTATGAGCTTTGTAGAATCCTGATTGGATTTTTAGTATTTGGCTTAATATTCGGGGTGTTAAGCAATGTTCCGGTGTATGTAATGCTCATAGTGCCATTGTTTGTGGTTTGTGCCAAGCTCACAGTATCTGCCTTTATTTTATGGTCATATGAGAATCATAATCATGGCAAAATAAAAATTAATGTCAGTGAAAACAGGCTTGGCTCCTTTAAGGTGATACTTGCGATTTTATTTCTGGCTGCAGCGTATGGACTTCCGGCTCTGGGATTTTGTCCGCCGGTTTCTGCATTGTTTGTTCTTATGCTTTTTGTCATTGTCATTGGAGTGTTTTCGTGCAGAAGGATTGTTACGTTTGACAAATACCGTATAGTCTACGGACAGATACTTAAGGATATGGACAGCATGGTAGAGTCTGCCCAGAATATGGATGTTGACAAGAACCGAAAGCTCATAAGTGCAGAAAAGGAAAGCCTTGAACCAAATAGCAGGATAGAGAAAAAGAAGGGCTTTGAATATCTTAATGCAGTTTTTATAAACAGACACAAAAGGCTTTTATGGAAACCGGTAAAGAGAGTCTGCGCAATATGTATTCTGCTTGTTGCAGCAGGAATAGGTGCGATGCTGTATCTGGATGATCCGGGCTTTAGGACGGATACGGCAGAGCTGCTTCTTAAAAATCTGGGGATGTCCACATTTTGGATGTATCTGATTAACCGTGGCATGGGCTATACGCAGGCGCTTTTTATGAATTGTGACCACAGTCTTTTGTGTTATCCGTTTTATAGAAAGCCAAAGGCAGTGCTTGAGCTTTTTACAATCAGACTTCGCGAGATAATAAAGATTAATTTGCCACCGGCGCTGATACTCGGAGCAGGACTTTCTGCCATGCTTTTTATTTCGCATGGAACGCAAAATCCACTGAATTATCTGATTTTGTTTCTTGTTTTCCCGGCAGAAAGCGTGTTTTTCTCTGTGCATTATCTGGTCATTTATTATCTGCTTCAGCCGTATAATGCAGGAACTGAGATAAAGAGTGGTATGTATAAGGTTATAACAGGACTCACATATATAGCATGCTACATGACGATTCAGCTTCGGATGAGCACGCTTAAGTTTGGAGGTATCATGATTACATTTAGTGTGGTATACTGTGTTGTGGCATGTGTACTTGCGTACAGGATTGCGCCGCGCACCTTCAAGATTCGCGAGTGAGGATTTTATGAATAAATTGATGAGAACAGATATTATAGAGGATATAAGAGCGCAATTGTTTGCGCTGCAGGATAAAAATTACAGGGAATTTCATGCGAGGCTTATGCCCAATATTGAAAAAGACCGCATAATAGGAATAAGAGTCCCGGTGCTTAGAAAGTACGCAAAGGAGCTTGCTCGTGGCAGCAGGCTCTTTTTGTCGGTTCGAGGCGAAAAATTGGGCTGTAATACAGTAAAGGAAAATGACTGTGACAATGTGGAAAAGTTTCTAAACAGTCTGCCGCATTACTACTACGAGGAAAATAACCTGCATATGTTTCTGATTATGCAGATGAAGGATTATGATACAGCATTGGCTTATCTGGAAGCATTTCTGCCATACATAGACAACTGGGCGACCTGCGACAGCGGCGTACCGGCTGTGTTCAAAAAGCACAAAAAGGAGCTTCTTTTGCATGTATATGAGTGGCTGGATTCAGATAAACCATACACTGTCAGATATGGCATTGGCACTTTGATGCGCTTATATCTCAATGAGGATTTTGATATAAAATATGCTTTAGATGTGGCAAAAATCCGTTCCGAGGAGTATTATGTAAACATGATGAAGGCGTGGTATATCGCTACGGCACTTGCAAAGCAGTATGATGCAGTGCTGCCGATACTGCAGGAAAAGCTCATGGATAGCTGGAGCCACAACAAGGCGATACAAAAGGCGCGTGAGAGCTATCGCATTACGCCACAGCAGAAGGAGTATCTTAACACATTAAAGGTTTAATGAAGATAGTGTCAAGTAAAGTATGAAAAACTGAGCTGTAAAAAAACGGCTCAAATGAA
>OIYY01000664.1_pt1 | contig 22760 bp, 23 predicted proteins | sample 1588341 | NCBI WGS metagenome assembly OIYY01 (sample SAMN03283287) | human gut metagenome | biome: human-associated habitat; material: feces | host: Homo sapiens | place: Peru | collected 2012 | reverse complement strand
TCGCTGTCTACACCGTGAAAGGGTGTTGTCCTAGGCCTCTAGACGATGGGGGCTTATCGACAATTTCTATATTACCAAATCAAAATTTGATGTCAAGCAAAAAGTTTAAATTTTTTTTGCTTGAATTTATCACTTCTTAAGCTTAAAATTAAAAAAAAGAATTGAGGAATTTATGATTAACAAAAAATCTCGTGACGAAATCAAAAGAATGCGACATGCAGGACACATTGTTGCTCTTGTTCATAAAAAAATGAAAGAAGTTGTTGAACCCGGTATTTCTACAAAAGAACTGGACAACATTGCAATGAAAGTCATTAAAGAAAACAAAGCTATCCCGACTTTTCTTGGTTACGCTGGTTTTCCGGCTTGTATTTGTACTTCAATTAACGAAAAAGTCGTTCACGGGATTCCGTCAGAAACAGAAATTCTTAAAGAAGGCGATATAATCGCTATAGATGTTGGGGCAACTTACGGTGGCATGGTTGGTGACAGTGCTTGGTCTTATGCTGTTGGCAAAATTTCAGAAGAAAAACAAATGCTTATGAAAGCAACTGAAGAAGCTTTATTTGCCGGTATTGCAAAAATGAGAGCAGGCAATGTTCTTGATGATATTTCAGGCGCAATAGAAGATGTAGCTAACAGTTACAAATTAGGTATTGTTCGTCAATATGGCGGACACGGCGTTGGTCATGAAATGCACGAAGACCCGTTTTTATTTAACTACAGAGTTGGCGACCAAACTCTAATCAAACAAAATACTGTCATTGCAATTGAGCCTATGTTAAACTTAGGTGGCGACGAAGTTTTTGTCGAAGACGATAAATGGGGCGTTGTAACAAAAGACAGAAAACCATCTGCGCACTTTGAACATACAGTTCTTGCAACAGATGGCGATCCGATACTTATGACGACTTTGATGGAGTAAAGTTTACTTCAAAGTCCAGATACTTACAGTATTAACTTTGCCTGTTGCGTTATCTTTACATTGTGTTGTAAATTTTGTTCCATCGCATGTTGTTTTGCCATTAATAGATGTACAAACTTCTGTGCCAATTGTTGTTCGAGTTCTATTATCGGCTTGTCCTTTAATGCTTGATTTTTGGTCAGCAGCTGCTTGTTGGATATCTTTTATTGAAAAAGTATAATCTTTTGCAGATTCAGCAGTATTTGACATTCCAATGAATTGGTATGCAACTGCGGCATCTTTGCTTATACTTTTTAATTTTTGATTATACTGATTATAGACTTGTCCATTTTTTACAGTATATTTTCTATCATTTATTTGAAAGCCAAAGTCACCTTTAAACTTTAAATCTTTTCTGTGTTTTTGTCCATTTTTTTGATAATAAACTGGAATTGATGCTTCGCCAACTTGTTGTACCATTATTTGCTCCTTATTAATATCTCGTATATATATATAAAGTATTTCTTTTATAAAAAATTGCTCATTTCAAACACAATATTAAGTTTTATTAAGAAGTTACCTATAGACAAATGTCTTTGTGTGTTATAAAATCAGGTTAAACGATTAAAAGAGGTAAAAATGGATCAAATTATTAAAGTAGCGTGGGAACTTAACGAAAACGCAGAAAACCGTTATAGATTGGTTTATGAAATCGCTGAACTTGCTAAAAAGTTGGTTGATGAAACTCAAATGAAAAAAGCCCGAGACGAGTTTGGTTTTGAAGAAGCTGTAACAGATAGCGCATACAAAAAGGAAAATCCTGTTGAACATGCTATTATGGTTAAAGCTTCTGAGTCAGATGATACTGAACTTGTAGGCTAGTTTAACATTTTTGAAATAAAAAAGAACTTCCTATAAGGAAGTTCTTTTTTATTGGGTAGGTTTTTATAAGCCCCCACCCAAATTTCTAAATTTCGAGCAACAAGCTCTCAATTTGAAATTTTACCCTCCCCCTATAAAAGGAGGGCAAGAAAAAAATATGTAACAATTTGTAAAAAGCATGGCAATTTTTTTTATTGACATTACTTAAGATGAAAGGAAGGTTGTAGTATGAACAAGCACAGTAAAAAATTAATGAACCTTAAATGGGGGTTGTAGAATTATGATGATTAATCCGGCTAAAATTTATTCTACATTAGGAAACCCTAATTCACTCATACCATTGGGTGTAAAAGATATTTCAAGTTGCTTGGGTATGACAGCAGGTTCGTACGCAACAGGAAAAGAAGAAGGATTTGACAGATTCATCGACGAGTTTGGAACTGAAGCATTGTGGCTTGGTGGAATTCCGACTCTAAAATGGATTTATGATAAAACTGTGTTTAAAGCGTTTGGGCTAGATGCAAAAATCGACCCGAGAAACCTTAAAGACATGGATATGTTTGAGAAGGCTAAAAAGTATGCGCCGACTGACGAAATCAGAAATAATTTAGAAAAAGTCGGCAAAAATAAAAGATTATTTAAAAATCTTGCTGCAACAAAATTTTTCGCTTCTACAATTGTTGCTGCAGGAGCTTATATAGGTTTAACAAAATTAAAACAACACTACACCGACCAGAAAATCAGAAAAAATTTGATTAAAGAGTATCAAGCAGAGGTTAAAAAGACAGAAGCCGAAAACAACAAACAAGATGTTGCAGGCTCTAAACAGCCGACATTCAAAGGATTAGGCAAAATAGTAGAAGAATTCGCATTTTCTCCTGTTAAAAACATGTATATTTTAGATGGTTTTATTACATCAGAAAGATTGAAAGACTCGAGAACATCTCAGGAATTTGCAGGATATGCGATTAAAGAAGGTTCTGTACTGATTTTCTTATATTATGCTGGTAAAAAAATCCAACAATTTATGGAAAATTCAGCAAAGAAGAACCACAACAAATCAATTACTTTAGATTCAAGAGTTTTGGAAAGTGAAAATTTGAAGAAGATTTTCCAAGATGGAAGTATTGAAAATAGTATTAAAGCGTTTGAAGAAGCTAAATCATCAAACGGCAAATTGTATGAATTTTTACACGAAAATCCAGATAATGAAGTTGTGAAAATCGCAAAACAGTCAGATTTATTAACAACTTACAAAAATACAAATAAAATTGATTCAAGAGCATTTGTTGATTTTGAAGAAATTAAAGGTGTAAATGACAAACTTTCTGAATTATACGGACAATATAAAGATGCAATTAAAAAAGGCGAAAGCGCAGACAGCTTCTTTAAAAAATTGAGAAAATTAAAAAGAAATTCAATTAATATGAATATCGGAGCTTGTGTTTTAGCACTTGGCGTCGTAACTCCTGCAATCATGCTTATTAAAAGAATGACAGACAAATCAGGTCCTGAGTTCCAAACCAAGAAAGAAATTAAAGAACAATTAATTAAAGAGGGTGTTATTTCTGCCTAGATAATATTGTATAAAAAAATCTTTTTTGTGTATAATTTAGTAATGAAGGGCGAGTTGGAATATTAAGGCTCGTGAAAGAAAAGAAGGAAAAGATTTTGAAGCAATCACGATTAACAATAGCGATTTTTGTAGCACTATTATTAGGCGTCCTTGTTGGATGGGCGTTTCCGGCCTTTGCAATAAAACTACATGTTTTAGCAGAAATTTTCCTTCGAATGATAAAAATGATTATTGCGCCATTATTGTTTGCAACCCTTGTTGTTGGAATTGCAGGGCATGGTGACGTCAAAAGTCTTGGACGTTTAGGCATCAAAACAATTGCGTATTTTGAAGTTGTTACAATTTTAGCATTGTTTATCGGTTTAGGATTTGCAAATTTATTTAAACCCGGCGTAGGAATGGAACATATTGCCTCCGCTCAAACCGGCTTGAATAGAATTGTAGAAATGGCATCAACAACACATCATAATTCGTTTGGGGAATTACTTTTAAGTCTTTGTCCTACAAGTATTTTTCAAGCAATGTCAGATGGTAACTTGCTACAAATCGTGGTATTTTGTATCTTTTTTGCCCTTGCTGTTTGTGCTGTTGGTAAAAAAGCGCAACCCGTAATTGATATTTTAAATTCGGTTGCATCTGTAATGTTTAAATTCACTGAATATGTAATGTTTTTTGCTCCAATGGGGATTTTTGGTGCAATAGCTTATACAGTAGGTTCAAACGGTATAACCATTTTACTTAATTACGGAAAAATAATTTTGTCCTTGTATGTAGCTTTAATAGTGTTTGTTGCAGTAGTTTTAGTTATTGCCTGCAAACTTGTTAAAATTTCAGTTAGAGGTTTAGTTAAAGCAATACAAGAACCGGCTTTATTATCTTTTACTACTGCAAGTTCAGAAGCTGCATTGCCAAAAGCAATGACTATTATGGAAAAATTCGGTGTTCCAAAATCAATCGTAGGTTTTGTAATGCCAACAGGTTATACATTCAACCTCGACGGTTCAACTCTATATTTAGCGATGGCTGTTTTATTTTCTACACAATTGGTTGGTATAAATATGACAATAGAGCAACAATTAGTTGTAATGTTTGCTCTTATGTTAACCAGTAAAGGTGTTGCAGGAGTTCCGAGAGCTTCTATTATTGTTCTTGCAGGAACATTAACAAGTTTTAATATTCCAATTGTAGGTGTAGCTGTTTTATTAGGTATTGACCAAATTTTAGATATGGGAAGAACAACGGTTAACTTGATTGGAAACTGTGTTGCTACTGTTGTTATTGCAAGATGGGAAAATGCTTTTGACTATAACAAAATGGCAGATTTTATTAAAATGAAAAACTTGAAAACAAATACACTTACAAAAATCAAACATGATGTAAGTTTTCAAAAAGATTTTGTTGGCGAAAAGGTAGAAGTCGAAGTTTAAAATTAATGAATGAGGAATAAAATATGGAATACAAAGAAACGTTAAACTTGCCAAAGACTACTTTGGAAATGAGAGCAAACGCTACTAAAAAAGAACCTGAAACTCAGAAGTTTTGGGAAGAACATGAAATTTACGAAAAAAATATTGCACAAAGAGATAAAGCAAACAAGTTTATTTTACATGACGGCCCTCCATATTTGAGTTCCGAAAAAATCCACGTTGGTACAGCTTTAAACAAAATTTTAAAAGATATTTTGATTAAGTATAAATCTATGTCAGGCTTCTATGCACCTTATGTTCCGGGGTACGACGGACACGGTTTGCCAATTGAAAATAAAGTTGTTAAAAATATTAAAGGCGGACGTGAAGCTGTTACTCCTGCAGAATTAAGAGCAAAATGCAGAGAATTTGCTTGGAACAGCTTGAAAGGTCAAGAATCAGAGTTCAAACGTCTTGGTGTTTGGGGTGATTGGGAACATCCTTATTTAACTATTAATCCTGAATTTGAAGCTGAACAAGTTAGAGTTTTCGGCGATATGTATAAAAAAGGTTATATCGAAAAAGGCTTGAAACCTGTTTATTGGTGTGCATCTTGCGAAACTGCTTTAGCTGAAGCAGAAGTTGAATATGCAGACCATACCTCAACTTCAATCTATGTAAGATTCAAATTTGACGAAGAAGCAACAGAAAAAATCGGCAAATTGGTTGACCTTCCAAACAAAAATGTTTATGCGGTAATTTGGACAACAACTCCTTGGACAATTCCGTCAAACATGGCAATCAGTATGCACCCAAGATTTGATTATACATTCTTCACATACAAAAATGATGTTTATGTAATCGCTCAAGGCTTGTTGGCAAGCTTCCTAGAAGGCGTTAATTGGGAAGAAAAAGATATTAACGTAATCGGCTCTGTTAAGGGTGCTGATTTAGAATTATTAAACACAAATCACCCATTGTATAACAGAAAATCACCAATTATTTTAGGTGAACACGTTACGCTTGATGCAGGTACAGGTGCAGTTCACACAGCTCCGGGACACGGTCTTGAAGACTATGAAGTAGGTTGCAGATACAATATTGAAGTATTTTCACCGCTTGATAGCAAAGGTGTTTGGACAGAAATCGTTGGTGACAAAGATTTAGAAGGAATTCCTTACTATAAAGGCGGTAAAATCGTTATTGAAAAACTTCAAAACTGTGGCGCATTGCTTGCAGCAGCTGATATTAACCACTCTTATCCACACTGCTGGAGATGTAAAAATCCTGTAATTTACAGAGCAACTCCTCAATGGTTTGTTAAGGTTGATAAATTCCGTGATGCTACATTAGAAGCAATTAAGGGCGTAAAATGGATTCCTGCAAGCGGTGAAGCAAGAATTTCTAACATGGTTCAAGGTCGTACAGATTGGTGTATTTCTCGTCAAAGAGCGTGGGGCGTTCCAATCCCTGTATTCTACTGCGAAGAATGTGGTGAACCTATTGTTACAGATGAAACTATTGAAAACGTAGCAAAAATGTTTGAAAAAGAAAGTTCTGATGCTTGGGTTAAATATTCTGCAGAAGAATTGTTGCCAAAAGACTTTGTTTGCCCTCATTGCGGTAAAAAACATTTCAGAAAAGAAAAAGACATTATGGACGTTTGGTTTGATTCAGGTGTAACTTGGAGAGCTGTTGTAGAAAAACGTTCAGAACAATTAGGTCACACTCCTGTTGAAATGTATTTGGAAGGTTCTGACCAACACAGAGGTTGGTTCCAATCTTCTCTATTAACTTCTATGGCTGTACAAGGTAAAGCACCTTACAAATCAGTTCTTACACACGGTTTTGTATTTGGTGAAGACGGTAGAAAAATGTCTAAGTCTTTAGGAAATTACATCAGACCTGACGATATCATCAAGAACTATGGTGCAGATATTTTAAGACTTTGGGCAGCGTCAGTAGATTATAGAAACGATACTAAAATCGGTGATAATATTATTAAACAGCTTGCTGAAATTTTTAAGAAAACAAGAAACACTGCAAGATTTTTGCTCGGTAATATTTTCGACTTCGACCCAACTCAGGATTATGTGAAATACGAAGATTTGAAACCGATTGATAAATTTGCGCTTCACAAATTAAACAAGGTGGTTGAAGAAGTAACAGTTGCGTTTGATAACTATGAATTCTACAAGTATTTCCAATGCTTGCAAAACTTCGCAGCGGTAGACTTGAGTTCATTCTATCTTGATATCGTAAAAGACAGACTTTATACTGCGGGCAAAAAATCAGTTTCAAGACGTGCTTGTCAAACTGTTCTTTATGAAACATTACAAGTTTTGGTTAGAATTTTAACTCCTGTTATGCCTCACCAAGCAGAAGATATATGGCAAAACACTCCTGAAATGCAACGTGGCGGATTGGAAAGTATTTTGCTTGCTGATTGGGTAAAATTTAATAAAGAATGGGATAACGCTCAATTAGAAGAAGATTTTACAAAAATCTTGAAGACAAGAGAAGTTGTAACTCGTGCAATTGAACCGCTAAGAGCAGAAAAGAAAGTCGGAAGCTCTTTAGAAGTTGCAGTTTATGTTAAATCTGATGATAGTGAAATCTTAAAAGCTAACGCTAAAGATTTAGCCGATATCTTTATTACTTCTCAAGCTTACGTTGCTGCTGAAGCTCCAAGCGAAGTGTTAAACGAATACACAGAAAACGGCATAACAGTTTGGGTAACAAAAGCGGAAGGTGAAAAATGCGAACGTTGTTGGAAATTTAGAAAACTCGGCGAACACGCAGGACACGAAACAATTTGTTCAGATTGTTATGACGCTGTAACTGAATAAGATGTATAAAAGAGGGGAACGCTAAAGCGTTCCCTTTTTTTCTGTATTAATATCAATACCACCCTCATAAGAGCTCCGTTCAGCTTCGCCCTCGAGGGGAGAAGCTGGCTGGAAGCCTGATGAGGATGATACAGATACCTTTAAAATCACCTCAAAAAGCTAACAATTTTTCCGCCATAATTTTTTTGTTTTAAAACCTCATAACCGTCAAATTCTATTGTTTCCGAATGTTCAGCAATAATCACATCACCTTTAACTTTAGACAAAATATCTTCATAAATCCCGCTCATATAAGGCGGATCAATATATACAACGTCAAAGATTTCATCTGTTTTTAGAATAAGTTTTGTACTATCACCAATTGTTAAATCAGGTTTTAAACCAACTGTTTGATAATTTTTTTTAAGAATTTGTGCGACTTTAGGATTTTTTTCAAAAACTTTGACTCTACTGAATCCTCTTGATAAAGCCTCTAAACCCATAATTCCTGAACCGCCGAAAACATCCAAAAAACTTTTGCTTTCAAAATCGCCGATAATTGAATACAAAGTATTAAACACACCCATTCTGACTTTTGAAAGAGTCGGTCGTGTGATTTTTTCATCGGGAGATTCAATTTTTCGTCCCTTATAAATTCCGGCAGTAATAATCATTAGTTACAATCCAATTTTTCAATTTTCACATTAAAAATACTTTCAATATCAACACCGTTTAAAATACTTGTAATCAAATCTTCCGGCGCAAGTTTACCTTCTACGTGCGAAATAAGCCCCAATATTTTAACGCTTGTATATTCTTCAATAACTCGCGGAATAGCCGTTAAAAGAGTTTTTGGACAATCATTTTTGATGTTATTCAGAATAACACCTCTTATTTCAACCCCCTTTTCTTGTGCAGTGTAAATTGAAAGCAAAGTATCATTAATTGAATCTTCTCTTGGAGTCACCACAAAAAGAACAGGCAATTGAAGTCTTTTAACCATATCAACGGTTTGCACGGAAGGTGCGAGCGGACTTAGTAAACCGCAATCACCATCAAGAATTGTGCAATCAGAAACTGCTGAAATTCTTTGGAATTCGCTATTAATAAGTTCAACGTCAATCGGCTCATTTTCTTGCTCAGATGCTATTAATGGCTCATATTCAGATTTAAATAAATATGAAAAATGAGTATCAATATACGGATCAACTGTTTTAACGTAAGTTAAATCAGGTGATTGCATAAAACCGTTAATTTCAATCCCTGCGGTTTGAATAGGTTTATAAACACAAGTAGAATAACCAAGACTTTGCATTGTAGCAGCAAGTCCTGCTGTTAAAAAAGTCTTACCTTCTTTTCTATTTGCCGATGTAACGTAAAGATTTAGCATAGAATCTGTACCGTAATATTCCTTGAACGTTGCTTATTATCAAAATCTAAAAGCACAACTTGCTGCCAAGTGCCTAGGTTCAAAAGTCCGTCTTTTAACGCTATATTTACGGAACTTCCTACAAGTGCCGCTCTTACGTGCGCGTAACCGTTTCCATCGTGCCAAATTTCATCGTGATGATATTCCATGCCGGTTGGTGCAATTCTCTCTAAAGCTTCTTTTAAATCTTGAACAAGCCCTTTTTCGTATTCTATTGTTGTAATTGCAGACGTACTGCCTTGAACAGACACACAAACCAATGCGTCTTTTAATTCATGTTGATAAACACAATTTTGAACATGTTTTGTAATATCTATAATATCATTATTTCCGTTTGTGTTTATAACAAAATGCTCATTAATAATTGTCATTTTAGACCTCTTATTCTATTACTTTATACAAAGTTGATGATTCTTGAATACTTACATTACCGTTTGGTATAATAAGAACTTCAACTTTTTCTGTTTTGGATGCATATTCTATTTCGATTATATCGCCGACTTTAAGTTGCTTGGCAGGTTTTGCGCTATTACCGTTAACCAACACTCGCCCCATTTCAGAAACAGTGTTTGCTACCGTGCGCCTTTTGATTAATCTTGAAACTTTTAAAAATTTATCTAATCTCATATTTCTCTAATAATTTCTTTAACTAAAGTTTTGAATTTATCTTTTGCTATACCTGCAGCTTGAATTACATCTGCATGAGATAAGCCAACCGTGCTAACTCCAGCTGCAGAGTTGCAAATACAACTTAAACCTATAACCTTCATTCCTGCCCAAGAAGCTACAATTGCTTCAGGGACGGTTGACATGCCGACAGCGTCAGCACCAATAGTTCTTGCCATTCTAACTTCAGCAGGTGTTTCGTAAGATGGACCTGTAAGTGCCATATAAACACCTTCTTCAAGTCTTATGCCAAGTTTTTTTGCAATTTCTTTTGCTAACTTGATATATTCTGGAGTGTAAACCGCACTCATGTCAGGGAAACGTTCGCCCATAGAGTTATCATTTGCACCAATTAACGGATTTACACCCATAAAATTGATATGATCAGTAATAATCATCAAATCAGAAGGTTTGAATTCAGGATTAACCCCACCTGCTGCATTTGTTACAACAAGAGTTTCAACTCCAAGTTTTTTCATAACTTTTACGGGAAAAACTACTTTTTGAATAGGATGACCTTCATAAAAATGGAATCTGCCTTGCATCATAACAACTTTTTTACCGTTAATTTCTGCAAAAACAAGCTGGCTTTTATGTCCTGAAACTGTAGATGATTCAAAGCCCGGAATTTCAGAATAAGGAATTGCCTGCAAGCAATATTCATCCGCCAAATCACCAAGACCTGAACCTAAAATTATACCGATTTGCGGTTTAAAATCACCAATTTTTTCTTTAATAAACTCGACTGCACTATTTAACATCACACTAAATCTCCCGTATGTTATCTTATAACAAACATGCAGGAGCTTGCAGGATTTAAGGCATAATGTTTACAAAACTTATCAATGTTTTGTCTGCACTCTGACTGAATTCCAAGTTTTGTTGTAACGATTTGTAAAGATTTAGATAAAAACTCTAAAGTTTTTCAAAAATCTGCCGTTAATCATGATGGTTGTACAAATATAGGAGAAAATATAGATGGGTAATAGTATTCCTGATTACACAAATTTGAAAGCAAACATGCAAGGCATGCAACAATTTTTTAAAGATGGAAATGTGCAAATTAATGCGAAAGATTCACAAACAATTGCATCAATCTTTAAACAATGTGATACGGAAGGCAAAACTGATGCCAACGGGAAAGAAGTTGGCAATGGTGAATTAAATGCCAAAGAAAGAAACAAATTTCTAGATACGCTAAAAAAAGTTTTACCGGAAGCCGTATATCAAAAAGTTGAGGATTTTATAACAACGGCAGATGTAATTGAAGGTTTAAGGGCAGAGAATAATGCCAAAAACAATGTTGAAAATTCAAAATAATGGCTTAAATGGCTTAGTTTATTAATTACAAAAGGATGCCCTAGTTTTGAGCATCCTTTATGTATAATTTAATTACTTGCTAAATTCAATCTCATCATCCTTAACGCCAATCTTAATCGTATCGCCGTCAATGAATTTTTGAGCCAATAACAACTTAGATAATGGGTTTTCAACCATTTGTCTTATTACCCTCTTCAATGGTCTAGCACCATAAATAGGGTTAAAGCCACGTCTTGCAAGCAATTCTTTCGCTTCATCAGTAATTTTAAATGAAATATTTTGTTGAGCCAATAAATCTCTCAAATGATTCATTTGAATATCAACTATTGCAGACAATTGTTGTAATGACAATGCTTTAAAGAAGATTGTTTCATCAACTCTGTTTAAAAATTCAGGTTTGAAACGTTCTCTCATTACAGCCATAACTTTTTCTTTTGTTTCGTCAAAGTTTGCTTTACCTGCATTGTTGATAGAATCTTCCAAAATGATTTCACTACCGATATTACTTGTCATAATGATTACGGTATTTTTAAAGTCAACCGTTCTGCCTTTAGAATCCGTCAAACGACCATCATCAAAGATTTGCAACATCAAATTGAATACATCAGGATGTGCTTTTTCGATTTCATCAAACAATACTACTGAATAAGGTTTACGTCTAACAGCTTCGGTTAATTGTCCGCCTTCTTCGTAACCAACGTATCCCGGAGGTGCACCAACTAATCTTGCAACGTTATGTTTTTCCATATATTCAGACATATCAATTCTGATAATCGCATCTTCATCATTAAACAAGAATTCTGCAAGAGTTTTAGCAAGTTCTGTTTTACCAACGCCTGTCGGACCTAAGAATATAAACGTACCGATTGGACGTTTAGGGTCTTTCAAGCCTGAACGAGCACGTCTGATTGCATCAGAAACTGTATTAACAGCTTCCTCTTGACCTATTAAACGTTTGTGCAAAACATCTTCCATTCTTAAAAGTTTTTGCATTTCAGATTCCATAAGTCTGTTTACCGGAACACCAGTCCATTTACTTACGATTTCTGCGATATCATCACCGTCAATTTCTTCTTTAAGAAGTTTATTTTCATTTTTTTCTTTACCTTGAATTGATTGAAGCTTCTTTTCCAATTCCATCAACTTGCCATACTTAAGTTCTGCTGCTGTTTGTAAATCTGTGTTACGTTCAGCTTCTGCAATCTTCGTTTTAACCTTGTCGATTTCATCTTTAATTCCTGCTTCACCTTGAATTGAATTTTTTTCGATTTCCCATTGAGCTTTTAATTTAGAAATTTTACCTTCCAATTCATCAATTTCAGAAGTCAATTTATCAATCTTAGCAATACTTTCAGGAGAAGTTTCTTTCTTCAAAGCTTCTCTTTCGATTTCAAGTTGAATTTTTTGACGCATCATAACATCAATTTCTTCAGGCATTGAATCAATTTCAATACGAAGAGCTGATGCAGCTTCATCAATCAAATCAATTGCTTTATCAGGTAAAAATCTGTCTGTAATATATCTGTCAGAAAGTTGTGCCGCTGCAATTAACGCGCTATCAAGAATTCTAACTCCGTGGTGAACTTCGTATTTTTCTTTCAAACCTCTCAAGATAGAAATTGTATCTTCAACAGACGGTTCATCAACCATAACAGGTTGAAAACGACGTTCAAGAGCAGGGTCTTTTTCGATATACTTACGATATTCATTAATTGTTGTAGCACCGATTGTTCTTAATTCACCTCTTGCAAGCATTGGTTTTAACAAATTACCTGCATCCATAGAACCTTCTGTTGCGCCTGCGCCTACTACCGTATGCAATTCATCAATAAACATAACGATTTCACCGTTTGATTCTTGAACTTCCTTTAGTACGGCTTTCAAACGTTCTTCAAATTCACCTCTGAATTTTGCACCCGCAACCAATGCACCTAAGTCCAAAGATATTAGTTTAACATCTTTCAAGCTTTCAGGAACATCACCTCTGATTATTCTTTGTGCTAAACCTTCAACAATTGCTGTTTTACCAACTCCGGGTTCACCGATTAAAACAGGGTTGTTTTTTGTTCTTCTGTTTAAGACTTGAATAATTCTTCTAACCTCTTCATCACGTCCGATTACAGGGTCCAGTTTGCCTTTTCTTGCACGTTCCGTAAGGTCAGTTGAATATTTTTCAAGAGCCTTCATATTTTCTTCTGCATTTTTATTATCCACTTTTTTATTACCTCTTATTTTTTTCATTGCGTTCAAAATTGAATTTGTATCAACACCATTGCGTTTCAACAAATCTTTTATAAAAGAATTTTCCAATTTTGTCATCGCGATTAATATACATTCAATTCCGATAAAATCATCCTTCAAGCTTTCGGCTTCTTGAGTTGCGATTTCCAATAAAGCATTTGTATCACGAGATAAAAATACTTGTTGAGATGCACTTACACCAGAAATTGTCGGATATTCTTTAATTTTAGCTACGATAGCATTAATAAAGTTTTGATTTAAAAGCTTAAGTTCTTGAAGATAATCCTTCGCGATTCCTTTATCTTCAATCATAGCCATAATTATGTGTTCGGGTTGAACTTCCGAATTCTTATAGAAATCTTTTTTGGCATTTGCTGCAAAAATTATTTCTTGAGAATAGTTTGTAAATTTTTCAAAATCAATCATAATATCTTACTCCGTATAATTATATTTTAATTCTTTTTTGAAAAAATCAAGGTTTATTAATCTTTAATTAATTATTTGACAACCTTTGTTCTCGATATACAGCTAAACATCCCTTGCAGAATAAGGCATTATTAAATAGAAAAACTTGATTTTCATTATAAATCCATTAAAATAAAAATATGTTTAAAAGAAGATTATTAATTTTAGCTTGCCTATTGCTTTGTGTTCCAACTTTTGCTGACGATAACACAAACGGAGTTTATGTCGGAACACCAAAAGGTTTCTATGATGACATTGACCCAAACAGCCTGGAAGAAGATGAAGATTTTACACCGCCTGCGCAACAACAAGAAGCATCTAATCCATCTTATAGCGAAAATGAAGTAATTATTCCGCCAACAAGAACTAAAGCTACAAAAGACTATGCGCAAATTTATAACGATTTAGACGTACCTACTTTTTCATACCTTCATGATATCGACCCTGACCAATATTACGATATGAAAGACACATCTTGGTCTGTTTATCCGTTATTCAGATTAAATTCGCCACTATATTTTAAAAATATAACAATTGAACCGGGGTATTACTTATTGACACCAAGAGAGCACAACGGCAACTGGTTTATGCTGTTTAAACAAAATGGAACTGTAAAACACATTATACCTGTCTACGAAAGAGATTACACTCCCGAAACTTTCTATAATGACCATATTCCAAAGCCTAAATATACAACTGCACAAAAAATACACATGGGATTTTTAGATTTTATCGGAAACTTTAAAAGCACAAAGAGAAAAACTCCTGTCCAGTCTTATTTGGAAGTTAATGACTTAGAAAATTATTTTGTTTCAATAATTATTTATTATGGTTCGCACAAATATTCTACAATATTTAGAACTATTCGTTTATAGGTGCTTGAAAAAAGGTTCTATATAACTTATACTGTATTTACGAACATTGATAGAAATTTATACATGGGGATGTACTGGTTTTGACGCCCGTCCGGCGAGGACAAGGGGCAAGCCGAAAATGCGTAAGCATTTGAGGTGGAGTCGAGAAAAACGGTGTCGTGTTGCGTTTAGCAATACGAGCAGGTTTTTCGAGCGGAGCCGTTCATCCTTAAGTTACAATACATGGGGATGTACTGGTTTTGACGCCGTGATCGGTAGATCCTGGTTGCGAGTACGGGCGCTGTTCCCGTTTATCAACGAGCAAAACAAATTAAATGACAACAAAGTTGTTTCATTAGATGCTTTCAGAGCTCAAAAGCTTGCTGCTTAATTGGTAGCGCATCCCTCTAATTTAACCAGCTTGCCGTTTAATTAGATGAAAACATGCAAGATGCAGTGTGCAAATGATGGTATGCACATCAAGTTTTCCCATTGAAGGTTAGGCTTCCGCAAAAAGTCTTTGACTTAATTCAGGTTTTGTAATTTTCCTTATTAAGTTAAGCTAATAAATTACTACACTCGTAGACATCAGTTTTTATCCACGATGGACGTGGGTTCGACTCCCACCATCTCCAGTTTATTTGTTATCAATTCAAAAATTATGCGGGAATCAAACCCGCCAAGCTTCACTTGAATGTATTCTTACCTCTCAGCAAACGTGACATTAAGTCACCTTTGCTTCGGCAGAGTCACCATCTTCGGTTTTATAAAATGACAAACTATTTTCCTTCGCTCTAAAGTTGCACAAGTTCTTTTTAGTTTTATAATTAGGAAAGAAGGAGAAAGTTATGAAAAAAGAATTAATTTTTCTTGGACCACCGGCTTGTGGAAAAGGTACTCAAACAAATAGATTATCTGAATTTTTAGGATTTCCTCATGTTGATACAGGTTCTCTTTTAAGAGCAGAAATTTCTAAAGAATCAGAAGAAGGCAAAATTGCTAAATCTTTTATTGATAAAGGTCAACTTGTTCCTGCTGAATTGGTAGGCAGAATTATTGCTAAAAGATTGGCTGAAAAAGATTGCGAAAACGGATATGTTTTAGACGGTTATCCAAGAAGCTTAGAACAAGCAAAAATGCTTGAAGAAATCAATAAGAGTGTTGATAAAGAAGAAGCTTCATTCAAAGCTATCTATTTTGATATTGATACTCAAATCCTTATCGAAAGAATTATTTATCGTGAATCTTGCCCTGTTTGCGGTGAAATTTATAACAAAAAATTCAAACCTTCAAAAGTTGCAGGCAAATGCGACAAATGTAACGTTGATTTGAAAACAAGAGCAGATGATAACGAAGAAACAGCAAAATTGCGTTTTGAAACTTATTTCAATGAAACAGCTCCGCTAGTTAAATTCTATGAAGACAAAGGCGTTCTTTATAAAATTGATGCAAACGGTTCAATTGATGAAGTTTGGGAAAGACTTTTAAAAGTTGTTAATGCTTAGTTGAAAATATTTTTATAGATAAAAAGAGAACGTGTATGCGTTCTCTTTTTTTGTATTATTAAAAACTAATTACATTTCTCCAACCAAATCATATTCAGTAGCATCAATAATTTTAACCATCTCAATATCACCAGGTACAACTTGTTTATCAGTTTTGATATTTACAACACCATCAATTTCCGGCGCATCATATTGAGAACGTGCTACGATTTCTCCATTATCTGCATAACATTCGATTATACAAGGAATAGTTTTACCAATAAAACTTCTGTTACGCTCAATCGAAATCCCCTGTTGAATTTCCATAAGTTTTTTATAACGCTGTTTTGCAATCCTTGCACCAACTCTGTTAGGCATATTATAAGAAGGCGTTCCCTTTTCTCTTGAATAAGTAAACACACCCATTCTATCAAACTTCATATCACGAACAAATTCGCACAAGTGTTCAAAATGTTCTTCTGTTTCACCCGGATAACCTACAATAAATGCAGTTCTAATTGAAACATTTGGTATGCGTTTTCTGATATTTTCAATCATAGGACGATAATCGAAAGCAGGACGATTCATCATTTTTAACATTTCAGGATGTGAATGTTGTAACGGTATATCAACGTACTTAACCACTTTATCCAATCTTGCTATTGTATCCAAAAGCTCATCTGTCATTTGGGTTGGATACGCATACATAATTCTAAGCCAGCCTAAACCTTCGATTTTGTTTAATTCTTCAAGAAGTTTTGCAAGCATAGGTTTTTTGTATAAATCAACGCCATAGCCTGTTGTATCTTGTGCTATTAAAATAATTTCAGTAACACCTTTTTTAACAAGCTTTTTAGCTTCTTCTATAATGTCTTCCATTTTTCTTGAGTGATAATCACCGCGCAAATATGGAATAATACAATAACCGCAACGATAGTTACAACCGTCAGCAATTTTTATATAAGAACTTGCGCCCATTGTAATTTGTTGACGTTCAATATTTTCAGGATAAATATAATCAGGTTTTTCACTAACCTCGCAAACATATTCGCCATCAATCTTTTTAAGAACTTCGATAATTTTAGTAAAGTCTGTTGCACCAACAATCCCTGCAAGTTCAGGAATTTCTTTTTTCAATTCTTCAGGATGTTTTTGAGCCAAACAACCTGTTACAATAACTTTTTTACCGGCATCAACAAGTTCTAATATCGTTCGGATTGATTCGCGTTCCGCATCACAAATAAATGAACATGTATTAACGATTACAGTGTCTGTTTCTTCTTCATTGAGTGTAATTTCATAACCGTTTTGAGCCAAAAGCCCCAAAATTAATTCCGAATCTACTAAATTTTTTGCACAACCGTGACTTACTAATGCTATCTTTTTCATACAAAAATTGTAGCATAAATAAGTTATATATTTGCAAAGTTTGGAAACATAAACTATAATAGCGAAAGAGGGCAGAGAGTATGCAAGAAACAGAAAAACAATATCTCGAAGATTTTAAGACATATTTAAGTGTAGAAAAAAACTTTTCCGAACATACGCTTTCTGCTTATTCTTCTGATATTGTAAGTTTTATATTATGGCTTAATAATACAAGCTGTATAGATGTTGATTTTAACAAGCTTAGAGAATATTTACATTTTATTCAAAGATTTGATTACAAAAAAACAACAATAGCAAGAAAAATTGCCGCTATAAGGACTTTTTATAAGTTTCTTTTTCGAGAACGTTACATAGATTCAAATCCTGCAATCTCTTTATCCGCACCAAAGCGTCCGAAATCTTTACCTAAATTTTTAACACCGGAAGAAGTTGAGCGAATCTTGAATAATGTTAAAATTGAAACTCCTGCAGGTTTTAGGAATCGCGTAATCCTAGAGCTTTTATGGGCAACCGGCATGCGTATTTCAGAATTGAGCAACTTGAATTTTGGGGATTTAAACCTCGACGAAAACGAAATAAGGGTTTTTGGTAAAGGCGCGAAAGAAAGGATTGTGCTTGTTTCAGACAGAGCAAAAGGATACTTAATTCAGTATATAAATTCTGCGCGACAACTTATTGCACCTGAATATAACACTGACGAAATAAATGAAGACACTCCGTTATTCATAAATAACACAGGTTACAGACTTCAAAACAAAACTGTCAGAAAGGTAATAAATGAAATTGTAGAAAAAATTGAACTCCCTAAAAAAGTTACACCACACGTTTTTCGACATAGCTTTGCAACCAAATTGATTGAAAACGGCGCAGATTTAAGGGTTGTGCAAGAGCTCTTGGGGCACGCTGGAATTTCTAATACCCAAATTTATACACACATTTCAATGAAACACATGAAAGATGTTTACGAGTCTGCACATCCGCACAGTCAAACTTATACAACAAATACATAAATTAATACGGCAAAATCTCCGACAATTAATCACGCACAGATTTTAAAAGAATCTATCAATAACTTTTAGCACCACAAATTTTGCAAGGAACACCACCACGCTGAACTGCTTGTTTTCTACCAATTTTTATACAATTCACAGTACACTTTTTTGCACTGGCACAACTCTGCGCATGGTATTTCCCTGTTTTTGTATTGTAAACAACCGTATCGGCAAAACTATTTAGTGGCAAAAACAAGCCTATTAATAAGATAATAGAAAATAATACTTTTTTCATTAAAACCTCAAAATTTCTTTAATTGACCAATCAAAATGCTTTCATTATTATAATACAAGAAGGTTTAATTGTATAAAATACTATTTCGCATTTTGAGAAAAATTTGTTTATCCTTTGTTTTTGAGTTTATCACGCTCAGCTCGGGGCGTTCCTTCTTGGTGATATTTGTATCTGTCAACCTCTATTGCTATAAATGGAGAATTATTAATTGATTTGCTACATAAAAAAAGCCAGTAAAACTCGCAAAACAAGGAATTGCGGAAGTTGGATTGGCTGAATTTAAGTCTGCAATAATTGCTTCGAAAAGTCTTAGTACTAAAATACATTAAAAAAGAGCCTTTCGGCTCTTGATTTTAAATGGTGGAACTTGACATACGATTTAAAACTTGAAATCACCAAAATCGCCTAGTGATGTAGGATTGAAGTATGTCAGAAATCCGCATTTTTTATAATTGGAAATTGAAAAAATTTTACGTAAAAAAATGTAGAATTATCAGAATTAATTTTTAAATGTAGTTAAGTTATTAGCTTAAAGACCTAGATTTCTTACTTAATCTCATTAATTCGTTATACACATCTTTCGATATTTTATCAAATGATTCTATTGGCCAACGATACATAACAAATTCTTCAATTTTAGGACATTGCACCGTTTTTGAAGTTTTACTTTTTAGGTAGTCTAATTTGCCTTCTTTAATAGCATTGATTGCTTTATCTGCTCCTCTTGACATATATTTGTATCTATACAACCTGTGTGTATAAAAATCCATTTTATATAGTGGAAAAAACTTTTCCATTTTTTCTAATTGTTGAAAAATATCAAAAGCTATAGTACTAAAATGTGATAAAAACTCAATAAAATCTCCTTGTGCATTTAATGTTACATATCCTTGTTTTGAATTTTTCAAAATTTGTAAATCTTCAAAAAATTGTTCTAACAATGTTTCATATTGTTGTTCCATTTCAAATTTTTGTTTTATTAGTTCTTCGTTATAAATTCTTTTTTTATTCAAATCATCAATATATTTCATTGCAATAAAAGTGATTAAGCCTGATATAATCCCTGATATAAGTTGCATTAGTTCATATTTTTTGATATAAAATGATAAATTCAATGCATCTAACCAATTAATAATATTATTAAGATTAAATATAATACACAAAACAATTATCACAACAAATGCTCTAAACAATATTTTTGCATAATACAAACACCTACACAACAGCCAAGCCATTATTTCTAAAGGTTGCATGCTACCTCCTAACCTCTTTGAACTTATTATACATAAAACTTAAAAACAAAAATCCTTAATTTAACATACTAAATATTTCATCAATTTTTATCTTTATCTCTTCATCGTCTGGAATAAAAGCAATTCTACGCCATTTTTCTGATATTTCCACCGTTATACCATAATTTGCAGGTGCCATTAGTCTATTTTTAATTTCAGAGAATATAGAAAAATGGTATTTTTTTGTTACCGTTTTACTTCCATTTAAAGCTTTCGATACAAAATTTCCATCGGTTAATAAATTTAAATCTATTAATAAGTTCCTAGCTTTATTAACAGAAACCTTTGTGACATCTTTATCTGTTACAAGATGATAGCATTCTGCAATATGAGAACAAGAAATTATATGCGTAATATGAGAATCTAAAGAATTTATTGTAAAATTAGCTTTTTCATTTGCTCTTGCTACCTTAAAAGAAGAATTATTTTCATCTACACTTTGTTTTTTAAATTCGTTTATCAAGTCTGTAATACCACTTGTTAATTGATCAATTTTTTCAGAATTTCTCCTTAATTCTTCTCCAACTTGAGTGTTTAACTTCATTGCAACTTTATTTGCCAATGTATCATAATCTAATTTATTTTCATTATTTTTGTTTAATAAATTCTCAAACTGCTCAGAAGTTAAAGGCGTATCTTTCTGAGAACTTATTAAGCGTAATGTTCTTTCTTCTTCCATCTAAATAGCCTCCTTTAATATTAATTGAGAATTTTGTTCAACAACCTCTGTTGCTAATAGATTTTCAATAACTTTTCTAACATAAGATATAAAATCTTTACTAACATTTTTGATATTTATATCAGGATAAAATTTAGAAATTAACTCTAAAATAGAGATATTTTCTAAATAAAAACTATGTTCATTAATAATGTTATTAAAATCTTTTATTTCAACGTTACTTAACATTTTCAAAAAGAAGCAATAATCATCATTCATATTACGCAAAAGTTTATCAATAGTCTTTGATTGGTTTGATTTATATGTTTCCCATTTTGCGACATTTTTAGGACCTATTTTTAATAACAATTCTAATTGTAATTGCGTTAGGTTATATTTCTTTCTAATAGCTTTGATTTCTTTTGCAGTTAAAAGATTTTCACTTTTTCTCTCTTTTTCAAGAGCTTTTTCAAATTGAATTTCATAATTATCCAAATCATCAGGATTATAGAAAATTTCATTACAATAATCACATTTTGAATAAGATAAATTTTCAACAAGAATATCTTTACAACCATTAGAAGTTTTATGCTTCGTTTGCAAAGTTCCGTTTTCTATTCTTTTTAATTCATGATTACATTCTGGACATTTTTTCATAATTTATTTCCTTTTGAATTGTATAACAACACTTTCATCTGAAACTATTTGAAGTTTAACATAAGCAATTTCTTTACCTATTGGAACATGATAAACATCTTGCCATAACTTATTATCATATTCAGATGTCATTGATTTGTAAAAATAAGAGTTTTCAATATTTAGTACATAAGATATTATATCCCTATACTTTAAATCGAAATCACACAAAGCATTTTCTATTGCAATTTTACGAATTAAGTATTTCTGTTGTTGAATTAACTCTTTTATGAGTTTTAGGTTGTAGTGTGGAACTCTTTTTTCATTATGCTTCATATTAACATTGTAGCATAATGCTACTATTTTGTCAAGATGTCTGGATTTATAAATTTGTGTTTGAGAGTTATTTATGCTAAGTTTCTATCATGTCAATAATTGATACTAATTTAAATTTTGCCGATGATACCAAAAATTATTGGAATAATTTTTGGGAAAATAATAATGGATATGGTTCTAGTAACATAGATCCCGATACCAATAACAAAAAATTACAAAAATATCACCAAATACTATGGAGCAAACAATTACCAAATGGTGAATATATGGATTTACAACCAAGTCAAGATTCTTATGGAACAAACATTTTATTATGGAAAGATTTTGTTCTTAGTAGTGATTCTTTGATAAATGGTTTTAGATGGCCAACAATGAAATCATTGATAGATGAATTGAAAGTTGAACTTCCTAACTATCAACAATTTCAAGAAGAATATATTCGAAAAGCGTATACTATTGGTGGAATGATAGTATTCCCAAGACATAGAAATAGTATTAATCAAAGACGTGGATGTTCTCCATTTATAAAAGATAGAGTTGATTTAACAATAGAATGTATCCGATTATATTATGAAGGGAAAGAAAATCCTTTGAGTTATGTTTTAAAATCAGATGAAAAATTTTTCAATCTTTTTAATGATTTTAAAGGTTATATTAATTATTTTTACCTTCAAGACATTGTTTCAGAAGATTATAAAAAAGTTAATATTTATATAGGTTCTGGCAATTTAAAAGATTCTCCTTTGCCACAAAATACAAAAGAATGGTTTATATGGCATGATAAAACTATTGATTTTCTTAAAAAAAGAAATGCACGGATAGCACAAGCAATGTCATAATATATATAGGTATAGTATTTTTAATGCGTTTTGATATAAATAAATTTTGTCGCGATAGTTTGTAAATGTGTTTATTATTTAATAAAAAAGGCTAATTTAGAAATAATTATTTTAGAGAGGGTATATTGCTAAAAAGCGATTGCGGAAGTTTGTTTCGCTGAATTTAAGTCTGTAATAATTTCTTCAAAGGATGAGTACTTTCAAAGCACTAAAAAAGAGCCTTTCGGCTCTTGATTTTAAATGGTGGAGGTTAGGAGATTCGAACTCC
>OIYY01000663.1_pt1 | contig 22763 bp, 24 predicted proteins | sample 1588341 | NCBI WGS metagenome assembly OIYY01 (sample SAMN03283287) | human gut metagenome | biome: human-associated habitat; material: feces | host: Homo sapiens | place: Peru | collected 2012 | reverse complement strand
ATGAAGCCAGCAACATTTTCCCCAAGCACCCAACGGGGCCGCAGCTCGGTAATAATGCGGCACATTTCCGGCCACAGGTAGCGTTCATCCGCAAAGCCCTTCCGTTTTCCGGCGGTGGAGAAGGGCTGACAGGGAAAGCCGCCTGAGATAACGGTAACTGTTTCAAGTCCTGTTCTTTCAAAAAACGCCTCCTTCGTAAAAGTAGTAATATCCCGGAACCTGGGAACATCCGGCCATCGTGCGGAGAGGACGGAGTGCGGAAAATCCGCCCACTCACACTGGCAAACGGTTTCAAACCCGGCAGCCTCCGCCGCCAGGTCCAGACCGCCAATGCCGGAAAACAGGCTCACATGGGTCAGTTTATTCATGGCCCTTCGGCACACGGAACGGTTCGATCTCACTTTCCAGCTCCGCAAGGACCGCCTCCATATCCGCCGTGACCGCCTTGCTTCTGGCAATCAGCCGGTTCATCACATCAAAGAAGGTTTCGCCCTCCTGTTTTTCTTCCGTATGCAAATAATGGGGATTATTCATGTTCGTTTTCTCCTTTCCCGGTTTCACCAAGTTTTGTTGTCATAATGCTGTAAAGTTCATTGTCCTTCGGGAAGTCATCCACAAAAGGCAGGATCACATTGCCGAAGAAGATCAGCCCCTCGCCGGGGCCTGCGTTGCTGATATGCGCCGCCTGCTGGTTGGAGATATTCAGGCGCTCGCAGAGGATTTTCCTGTCTCCGCTGGCCTGGTTCAGAAGGTACACAAAATCGCTGTTTTCAAAGATGTTCTCGATCTCCGGGGAGGAAAGCAGGTCCTTAATGTTCTGCGTGATCCCCGTGGGGATACCGCCCCATTTGCGAAAGCGTTTCCAAATCTCCACGCTCCAGGTACCGACCTCGCCGCGCAGCAGAAGGTGGAACTCGTCCACGAAGTACCAGGTGGATTTACCCTGATCCCGGTTTTGGGAAACACGGTTCCATACCTGGTCCTGGATCACCAGCATACCCAGGCTTTTGAGCTGCTTTCCCAGCTCCTTGATATCGAAGCAGACAATGCGGTTGTTGATATCCACGTTGGTACGGTGGTTAAAAACATTCAGGCTGCCATGCACATACAGTTCCAGTGCCGCCGCGATCCGCTGTGCCTCCGGCTCCGGCTGCCGTTTGATCTCGTCATACAAATCTTCCAGCAGCGGCATATTCTCCGGGCGGGGGTCTGCAATATAGGGGCGGTACACGATCCGCACAGCACGGTCAATGACCGTTTTCTCCACCGGCTCCAGACCGTTCCGTCCGCCTGCCGCCAGTTCGCAGAATGACAGGATAAAGTCGGATTTCAGCGCCAACGGGTTATCGTCCTCGCTATAATTGAGGTTGATATCCATAGGATTCACATACTGCGTGCTGGTAGGTGAGATTTTGATGACCTGTCCTTCCAGACGGTTCACCAACGGAAAATATTCAGCCTCCGGGTCGCAGATCAGGATATCGTCCTTTGTATTCAGGAACACACCCACGATGGAACGCTTTGCGGAAAAACTCTTGCCGCTGCCGGGCGTACCTAAGATCATGCCGTTGGGCGTTTTCAGTTTTTTGCGGTCAGCAAGGATCATGTTGCCGGAAGTGCCATTGAGCCCGTAGTAGAGGGCTTCACCGCCGTGGAAAATCTCCTGCGTGGTGAAGGGAACGAACACCGCCACTGCCGAAGTGGTAAGCCCGCGCTGTATCTTAATACGGTTGACACCCAGGGGCAGAGCCGACACGAAGCCGTCCTCCTGCTGGAAGTCCAGCCGCACCAGGGAGCAGTTATATTTCTGTGCCACGCTTGCCGCACGGAGAAGATCATTCTCCAGCTTTTGCTTGCTGTCCGCAAAGTTCACCACCAGGAAGGTCATCAGGAACATTCGCTCATTTCTGCTTTGCAGATCACGGAGGATGTTCTTTGCCTCGCCTGCGTAGGTGGCAAGGTCGGTGGGGATGATATCCATATCGAAACCTTCCCGCACTGCCTTTTTCTGTGCGTCGATCTTCATACTGTCAATGTCGGTGATCTTTCGCTTGACCGTTTTGATCGCCTCGTTTTGATCCATGCTGCGGATATGGAGGCTGACAAGCAGCCCGTTGTCCGTATCCAGCAGTTCGGTGAGCATACGGTCATCCATTTCCGGTGCGCTGATCTGCAGAAAGGACACGGCACAGAATTTATCCGCCATCGTGAACTTCCTTGCTTCACCGAAGCGGAAGGAAGATGGTGCGATAAAATCCTGGACCGACAGGCCGGAAGGGGCAAGCCAGCTCCATTCAAAGGCAAACCGTTCCCCGTCCGGGTGCAGGATGCCGTGGAGCATTTCCAGCCACTCCTTGCCGCCAAGCTCCTTTGCCAAAGCACCCATGACCTTGAAATGGTTAAGGGCGTCCATGACGATCCGGGAAAATCGTGCCCGTGCGGTTTTACTGTCCCGTGCCTCGATGGTGAGGGTCAGGTACTTTGTTTTGATAAGACCGTTGTTGCCCCGTTCAAGCTGCTTGCGGAGCATTTGCGTGTAAAGCTCACGGATATGGTCGAAGTGATCTCCCTGCGCTGCGATCTCGATACGCTTCACAAAATCCTCCCGGTTCATGCGGCGGCTCACAAGGGAGAGCTGCATCCCGATAGAAGCGTCATGGGCGTTATACATATCGCAGAGGGCTTCAAAGATCGCCGTCTGGTCGTCAGGTTTCGCAAGCTGATAATTCACATCCTCGAACTCGATACACTTCGACCAGGTGTGGTCGTCCAGCTTGCACAGGCCGTCCGGGTACATCTGGCGGAACGGTAAAGTGTCCTGTGCGGAATGTACCTTGCCGTCGCCTCTGGCAGTTTCCAAGATACGGCTGATCTCACGCTTTTCTGCGGCGGTCAGCTTTACCGTGGGTTTTGCCGCCTGCCGTGCCTGCGGCTCTGGCTTTCGCTTTCTGAACAATGGCTTTCACCTCCTTTTCCGCCTGGGCCTGCCGCTCCAGGGCTGCGTAGAAATTGTTTGTCTGGTAAGGCCGCTCTTTCGTCCGCAGGAACATACAGCGGATGACCTGTCCGGCCACCACCTCCAGGGGTTGACCATGCCGCTCATACATGGCAAGTAGAAAGAACGGGAGCATGACGATAATCATGCAGAACGCGGCGGCACTGTTGCTGGCCGTGCGTCTGAGCAAAAAGAAAAGCGGTACTCCGATGAGTGCCGCCGCTCCGAAACATATAAGCTGCCGTTTGGTAAGCCCAAACAGCACTTTGGATTTTACTTTCGTCAAATCCTTTGGAATGGTTACATACGCCAATTTATCAAGCCTCCTTAATGCGCTCCGAACAGGCTCTTAGAGAGGCTGCCGGTCTTGAACAGGGCGAAGCACAGCAGGACCGTGTAGCCCATGCAGGCCCATATCGCGCCTGAGATATTTCCGTCCGTGGCGATACTCTGTACCAAAACAGAGTAGATTCCCACGCACACCATGATTAGAAATGCCTGGAACGCCAATGCAAACAGGGATTTCAAGTAGTTCTGTCCTGTATGGCTCCAATCCCGGTTTGTCATAGTGGCAAGCGGAATCGGTCCAACGGAAGTTGTCAAATACACCTCGATCATGCGGCCGTAGATGACAAGCATGATACAGATGGAAAGGGCGTTCATGGTAAGCCCCACGAAAAGGGACTGGAACCACAGCCCGAACAGTTCTCCCGTGCCCAGGGCTTCAAGCTGCGCCTCCATATCCGTGATGACGCTGCTGATATCAATGGAGGTATTCCCGATGATGACGCCTGCGCTGCTGTTCACAACGCTTTGCCCGACATCGAAGATACCCATAACGATATTCCATGTGTTCGTCACAATGAGAACGGCACAGAAGGTCTTGAAAATCCACTTGAAGAACATACAGGTGTCCACATCGTGCAGATTATTTTTCTCTGTCACAAGCTGGATCAGCTCATAACACATTACGAATGTCAGGATAACCCCGGCGATTGGAACGATCACCGTTTCAGAGAGGTTTCGGATCATAGAAAAGACGCCGCTGTTCCATGCCAGCGGCGTCTGTCCCACTTCACCGGCGATCTCGCCTACTTTGGTATTGACCGTATCGAACATGCCCGACAGGTTTCCCGTGATCCCCTCGATGAGCAGCCCTCGGAGCCATTCATCGAGTTTGTCGAGTATGCCGCCCATAAGCGATCACCGCCGGACGATCAACCGAACAGGCCGGAGAGATGGGTACAAGGGTGATGCCGATGAGGGCGACACCGCCGCCGGCCATCAACTGTTTCATACCATGGCTTTTGGAAGCAGGGTTGTCCTGGCCATAACCTTCCAGAAGGTTGATAACGCCCCAGATACCAAGACCTGCGCCCAGGGCCACTACGAGAGTCTGCAAAACACCAACTGCGCTGTTGAAAAATTCCATAAAATAATCCTCCTAAAAAATGTTTTTGATTTTGGGTTAAGTTGTTGCGTCAATCTCGTACACATCGAAGGTGTCCGTGGGTTTTACCACGGCACGCTGCTTCTTAATGTACCGTTCCATGTCAAAGACATTTTTAGGGTCGGCGTCGGCCGTGTATCTGTAATTCTGGTGCCAGGTGAGATCGTACTTGTCCGAAAGGAACGGGCGCACGCCCCGCAGCATGAAGATACACTTGCCGCCGTCCATCACTGCCAATTCGTCCTGGGTCATCAACTCCTTTCCTAATTTCTGATAACTGAGGCCGTGGGAAACCTGGCTGCCCCGGTTTTCGGACTGGTTATAGAGATCAATGGTCTCTTTCCCCAGCAGTTCCGAAATTTCCTTGAGGGTGGATTTCTCTTTGCCTCCCAAAAACAAGGTGCTGTCACAGTTACCGACGATGGTATCCGCCGCGTCCTTGTAGATGGTCTTTAGCTGGCTCTGCGACTGCAAAATAATAGAAGCCGATATTTCACGGCTTCGGATAGTGGCAATCAGCTTATCGAAGTTCGGTATCTGGCCGAATAGTGATAGGTAAGCCTCTGATGTTATCACCTCAGGCTTTTCCCCCACTCCACACCGTGCGTGATAGTTTCCCATCACACGGCGTTCCACCGACTAAGATTACTTTTTAGTGCCTATATAGTCCTCGAATTGTATTTCCTCCAACTCTCTGTGTTTTCGGAGTTTATTGATTTTATCTTTCATTTCTTCGGTCAACTGTAAGTCTGTAAGCAACTTTCCAATTTTTACAGGATTCGTTGCTCCAATCAGTTCTGACACCTCTTTTGACAGGATAATCAAATTCCTGTAAGTGTCGTTTCGCTCTCCCTTACATGGTTTGATATGCACACATACCATATCTGATATTGACAGGGCATTGTGCGTTACCGCACATTTGCCTTTTTGTGCGATATATCTCGAAAGAGCGTTATCTGCCATCTCCAACGTAGGGTAGAGATGTGCATTTTCCATCATGTATTTCATAACATCGTAGCTGATACAGTTTTCGATGTCTGAATACTTCCTCACATATTTATTGACTTCACGCCTTTTATATTTGGGGTATTCATAAGCCACATATCCAACAGGGATAATCATTCTTCCCTTTATCCATCGGAACTGCTTAGACTTTCCATACTTTTCCTGAATAAACTTGCTGGTTATCTCGCCTTGACGTTCTATGGGGTAACAGCGGTTATTATGATTCATGCCGTTACTTTTTCCCGTTACCTTAAAGGCGATTTCCGCAAAGTCTGCTGATACCATAGTTGCCATACAGTAATAGTTGTGCATTCCCATAACCATTGCATTATAAAGACTTATATTTCGGTCTATCTCGCTTTGTTTGCTCGGATTCTTTATATCTTTCCAAACGTCACTTAGCTTTTTAATGACCTTTGCTTTACTCTTATCTGCCATGTGGGAACGTATTACCCACTTACTGCCTTTCGATACAACCTTAAATTTGATACCGAGGAAAGTAGTGTAATTCTTCCGCAAGTTTGTGATACCCGACTTTTCTTCACTGGTCTGTAAATGCAGATTTTCTGCCAACCAGAGTTTTGTGGCACACATTACCTTTCTCGCCGTTGCATAATCCCGACAGAATAGCTTAAAATCATCTGCATACCTTACGATATACATTTCTTTCAAATCGGTTTTTGCTCTCAGCTTATTCCATTTCTGCGTTCTGTCTACTGTGAGGACGTTTCCCTCTTTATCAGTCTTATTAAACTCTAAACCTGTTTTACCCTCTTTGATTTTGAACATTTCCCACTGACTGGCAATCCACCAGTCCAGTTCATTCAATACAACATTTGCAAGAAGTGGGGATAGAATCCCCCCTGTGGTGTACCTGTTTCGGGAGTGATTATAATGTCATTGAACAGGATTTCCGCTTTCAGCATCTGCTTGATTATCGTAATCAGCTTTCTGTCCTGTATGCCGATTCCCCACAACTGCCGAATCAACTTACTGTGGTCGATATTATCAAAGAAGCCAACAATGTCTACATCTACTACAAAGTGCAGATTCTGCAACTGTGCCATTTTATAGCATTGGGCGATTGCATTCTGCGTTGACCGATATGGTCTGAAACCATTGTTCCGCTCATGAAATTTCGCTTCACAAATCGGCTCCAGTATCTGTAAGATACACTGTTGTATCAGTCTGTCCCAAATACTCGGAATCCCTAATGGGCGGGTTTTTCCGTTGTCTTTCGGGATTTCAACTCGCTTAACCTTTTTTGGCTGATAATAGTTCAACTTATTTCTGACGGTTTTAATGACCGATTCGATGGGCAGTGACTGTATCTCTACAATCGTTTTCCCATCTGTGCCGGGAGTTTTGCTCCCACTGTTTTTACAGATATTTCGATATGCAAGTATGATATTCTGCTCTGACACAATCAACGGCATGAGCCTGTCAAATGTCTTTCCATTCTGGCTGTCCTCAAATAATCGGTAGCCTGTTTCTTTAGCGTCATACCTTTCTGCATTTCGCTCTGCTTTGTTTACAATTCGTTTTGCCATAGTAACCAGCTCCTTATCGGAGAATGATTTTTTCTTAGTCGCACCACGACAGCTATGAAAATCTCCATTTTGGTGATTACTATATAGGCATGAAAGAAAATCTTAGTATCGGCTTGAGGCTATCCCTCCACCGCTTATTGTCACGGCTTCACAGGTACTGTGCCTCTACTCTCACAGCCACTAATGCACTTATTATAGAAAGGCTCTTTCAATCCCTTTCCTTTTCGATACAACTACGGTACTTTTTCCGCTGATACAGTCAGCTCCCGTATTGGCTGCTTTCCACGTTCCGCATAACTTAGGATTGTTGCCACTTAGGTCGTTCCTTTAGCCCTGCAAGCATTATCTTCGAGCGAATCCCTCAAGATACCTGTGTCCTGTAAACACAGAGGGCATTTCATACTAACAACTTTTACTTTGCCCCGCTTGCGTACCCATTGGTACACTTGCATTTCTGCAAGCCATTCGTTTAGAGCCGTACATTCGGAATCTTTGTCAGACCGCCTTTTTGGTCATTCTAACCATATGGCAACCCCACCCGCACTGTCACACACAACCCGTACCTCTACGAATCTTTCCTCGCCATTAAGCGTTAGGGTGTGCTTCGCACGACTTCCCCGAGCTTATAACCCCAACCGTCTGTATTCGGCTGACGCTATTCGGAGTATTAGTGAATCCCCTTCAGGGCGTTACCCCGCCATTTGAGATTTCAGTTATGCAGTTCTCTAAAACCACATTTATTTAATTGTTTGTGACTTTAGGCTACGCTTTTGTCGGTTATTCCCACCGTTTTAGGCGTAGAACGTGTCACACTGTTGGCAAACTCGTCCAGGATCAGACGGACATGGACGGGCAGCCGCCCGCCGTAGAAGTCATCTGCCTTGTCGCAGAGCAGATTGAAAAGCTGACTATACATGAGGGCAGCCACGAAATTGAAAGTGCTGTCCGTATCTGACAGGATCACAAACAGCGCCGTCTTTTGGTCGCCCAGGGTATCCAGTTCCAGTTCGTCATATTCCATCAGGTCCCGCAGCTCCTTGATATCGAAGGGAGCAAGCCGGGCGCCGCAGGAAATGAGGATGGATTTTAAGGTCTTGCCAGTAACAAAATGTCAATAGTTTTTTAATCACTTTTTTGAAAAATGGGCAAAAAAATAGAGCATATAGTTTATTACCCCATATGCTCTACTTTCATATTTTCTAAAAATTTCTGTAAATGACTTTGAAATAGAGGTCATACTTGAAGCAAACAGTGAGTTTATACGCCCCCTTCCCATTTTTCAGTTCAAACAGAAACTTCTGCTGATTTACAGCAGTAGGTGCAAGACTTACTGCTTCCATACCTCTGTCAAACCATTCTATACCCTAGTCTGCCTTTCCAAGTTCCGCTATACTCTTGCTTTTATGTGGAACTCCCTGTGTTTTTCCATATCCCAGCGAAATAATGATCAGCAGTTTCTGTCCTCTTTTTATTTCTGCTTTTGATTTGCCATACGTCATTGCCACCCAACAGGTATTAAGACCAAGTTCCGGACATTTCAGCACCATAATATCCCGCTTTTTCCTGATCATTTTTATTTCCGACAATGGCAATATAATTTTTTACATTTTCAAATTTTCCATAATGAGCCATAAAGGAATCAAAACATTTCGGTTCGTCGAAAAAGTCTGAATGGATAATCTACTCTCCGCATTGACATCATTATCAAGGAGCTGATTTCTTCTCTTTTCGATGGTTCGATCGCCTGATTTTTATACTGTCTTACGCTGTGTCTTTCTTTCATGATTTCTAATATATCCATCACAATATCCTCTCTTTCGTTCATCTGATTAAACCAAGTATATCATATCTTTCCGTAAAAAATTCAATGGTAAAGAAAATCAAGACAATCAAAAATAGATAACCATGTTTCAGGTTATCTACTCTTAATTTTTGATTTTTCATTTCAGCTGGTTTTCAGTTACAAAATTTTATTAAAACACCAATTACAATTCCCTTAGATTTTCGACAATGCTTTGCCTCTTGCCGGCATGGTAAAGCACAGCAGGAATCAGCCAGCCCAGCAGGAGAAATACTGGTATAATCAGGATTACAGGCATAATGGTAAAATGGTATGTTACAAACCAGAACATAGCACTCATCATATTGCCAAGCATAGGGCTGAGCACCACTGAAAGTATGAGGGATGCTATGATGGAGCCCACCGCATAAAATAAGCCCTCATAAATAAGCATGAGCTTTAGCTGTCTCTTGGTCATGCCCACAGACTGTAATACGGCAAATTCTCTTTTTCTGGACAAAATTCCTGTCATAATTGCATTGAAAAAATTAAGTATGCCCACAAGTCCGATGATAGCACAGAGGGCACCACCACAGATTAAAAACATATTTTTAAACCGGGTAAATTCACGTCTGATAGATGCCTTGCTCTCATACATGAGAGTAGATGTATCTCCTGCTGTGAGCTTTTGCAGATACTGCTCAGCACTTGCTTCTGCCTGAGAATCCGGTGTGTCAAACATATAAAATTTTGGAATGACATCTGTACCGCTGTCCTCCTTAAGCTTCTCTACCGGCAAAACCATACTATAACCCAGACTTGTATAACGGAAGCTGATGGAATAAGGAACCGTCACAAGAGCACATACACTGTACTCCACCTCCTTTGCCTCTTCCCCATGGTATTCCAAATACTCCTCAGGCGTGGTCTGTTGGTCTGCCCGCTCGCCGGTTCGGCTGTCTATGTCATATCCAATCTGGTAGTTTACGGTATAAGTGTCTCCCAGCTCAGGGTAGTTGTCCAAATTTACTATATTGCCGTAATCGTCTGTGGATACAGCTACAGCGATTGCGTGGCTATCCGGGTCAGATAGTGGCTCCAGAGAGCCTTTTACTACAGTAAGCTTATCAAAAAGTCCATCGTCAAAGCCCTCTATACTGACGTCGACAAGTATGCTGTCACCTTTCTGCTCGTAGTGGGAGATTTCCTCCTGCAGCTCTTTGCCGCTTAGATAGTTTTCTGCCAGTTTACTATACTGGTCTGTCTCCATCCACATCATAGGGGATATGTCTGCCAGGTCATAGCCGCTTCCAGAGACAGTCTCATCTGTGTTTTCCTTTATCTCATCAATGGTATCTGCTCCTATATATTCATCTGCCGTATTATAGCGGAAATAATCTGTACTGCTCACGATAAAGTCTGCACAGGTTGACCTGTCCACATATTTATCCATGTCAAAGCCGTTGACAAGTGAAAAAAGCACATTTAAAAGAGTTACGGAAAGTGTCAGCGAGACTACAACCAGGATAGTTTTCTTCTTATTTCTGCCAAGATTGGCAAAAGCCATCTGATATACCTTAGCCCCACGGCTGTGGCGCTTTTTCTTTTTGCCGGTCATACCTTCTGTATATTTTGCTGCCTCAACAGGCGATACCTTTGCAGCCATTTTGCCGGGCTTCCTGCAGGACAAAAAGACAGTGATAATGGCAAATACAGCAGAACCGATAAAAATAAGCGGCGAGCTGCTGATAGCAGCCTTTGTGCCTATAATACTTGTGGTCTCTAATGCAATAGGAGTTAAAACCGCACCAATGCCATAGCCCAGAAGCAATCCTACAGGAATACCGATAATACACAAAAACAGAGCTTCCTGTGTGATTATGTGCCTTAATTGTCTTGGGGTGGTACCGATTGTCTTTAGCAGGCCATAAAACCTGATGTCCCCAGTCACTGAAATCTGGAATATATTGTATATAATCAGATAGCCTGTAAATATAATAAGCAGGAAAAAAGCAAGGATTGCAGCTACCAGTGAGAAATCTATGTCAGAGCTTACAGATGAGGCAGTAAGTCCCCAGTTCACACCGATTCTGGCGCTGTTCTCCTGGTCTCTTGTATTCCAGTCATAGCCTAAGTCTGTATCTATTTTTTCCATCTGCTCCCTGATATTAAGCTTGGAAGGAAGCATGACATTTAAGTCTATGTCAAGAGCTTCATCACCAGCGGCTATACACTTTTCGTTGATTTTATCTACATAGGCTTTTGATACGTTGATATAGTGAACAGGCATCAAATCGTCATACTCCCAATAGCCGACGAGGATAAAGCTGTCGGTCTGTGGTATCCCGGTGTCTGTTCCATTACCAGCCTGATAAGTAATCGTCACATTTGTTCCCAGCTTCGGTTCTACGCCAAGGAGTCTTAAGGCTGTAGTGTCCATGGCTATTTCATTTTCTTTTTGAGGCTCCTTTCCCGTGGTTGGGGTGGCATAGCTCCACTTGGTACAGTTTTTATCCATGTAGCTTACTTCCGCCGCTACCTTGCCGAATACGTCAGAGGAGCTGAAGCCGCACACGATACGCTCACCAGATGCCTTGATTCCCTTGTGGGCGGCTATTTTATCAGCCTGTTCTCTTGATAAATCCTTAAAGTTGCCATCGCTATAGCCACCTGCCTGTCTGAAATTGTAGGTCTCATAGCTTGAGTTTACAGACAGCATAATGGTAAATAATGATGTAAACATCAAAGTTGTGAGTGCTATAGCACAAATTGCAATAATATTTCTTTTTCTGGATGCCCACAGAGACTTGAAGCTAAGTCTGCGGATACATTTTCTGTTCTTTACTCTCATACTGCTCTCTCCTGAATATGTCCATCCTCAATTCTTATTATGCGATCCGCAAGCTGGGCGATTTCCTCGTTGTGGGTAATCATCACAATCGTCTGCGAGAACTTCTGGCTTGTCACCTTCAGAAGACCCAATACGTCCTGACTTGTACGTCCGTCTAAGTTTCCGGTGGGTTCATCCGCAAGAATTATGGCAGGCTCTGCCGCCAATGCTCTGGCTATGGCAACTCTCTGCTGTTGTCCTCCTGAGAGCTGATTTGGAAGAGCATCAAATCTCTGGTCGAGCCCCAGTGTCTCTGTTATTTTTTTTACAAATTCCTTATCGACTTTACCGCCATCCAGTTCGATTGGAAGCACGATGTTTTCGTATACATTTAGTACAGGCACCAGATTATATGCCTGAAATACAAAGCCGATTTTTCTTCGTCTGAAAATGGTAAGTTCCTCATCCTTCAGGGAAAAGATATCTTTGCCATCCACGAATACTTTGCCGGAGCTTGGTCTGTCCAGACCACCCAGCATATGTAAGAGGGTGGATTTGCCACTGCCGCTTGTGCCCACAATAGCCACAAACTCTCCTTTTTCTACATTGAGACTCACGCCATCTAAGGCATGTACACAGGCCTCACCTGTTCCATAGGTTTTCTTCAAATCACATGCTTGTAAAATGTCCATATATCCTCCTTAAAAACGAGATAAAATACGCTTCGCGAATTTGACTCGTTGCCCGCGTAAACTAAAAAAACTGTATGCAGCATTTTTCGCTACATACAGATTATTACACAATATTCTTTCCAGATTCTTTCCGGAACTAATTAAATTATTACAGTTTTGAAAGATTTAAGCCGATTTTGGCAGAAACACAGAAAAAGTACTGCCCTGTCCATATACGGAGGACACCTTTATGTAGCCGCCCTCTTCACTTAGAATCTGCCGGCTTAAATACAGTCCTATGCCCACACCTTCCATATTTTTGGTATCTTCTGAGCGGTAAAATCTTGAAAAGATCTTAGGAAGCTCCTCCTCTTTTATGCCGATTCCGCTGTCTTTTATATCAATTCTTACAAACATTTCATATGCAGTAACAGATAGGCTTATAGTGCCCTCGTTTGTGTATTTTAAAGCATTATCGAGGATATTGCAGATGGCTTCCAAAGTCCACTTGCTGTCAAAATAAGCTTTTTCATCAGTATCATGAAGTATAAGCTCAAGCCCTTTAGCCCTGGCTTTGAACTCTGTCTCTTTTACAGCCAGTGTCAGCATGGACTTAAGAGCTTCTTCCTGTGGGGAGAGCTGCAATATGCCGTTTTCAAGCCTTGACAGCTTCACCAGAGAGGCGATTAAAAACTGCAATTTTTCCGACTGGGCATGAAGCTGGACAATATTTTCACGCATCTGGACTGATAAATTGTCAGTATCATCCTCAAGCAATAGCTCGCTGTATAAGAGCAGATTGGCTATGGGAGTCTTGGTCTGGTGGGAAATATCCGCAATTAACGACTTAATCTTGTCCTTTTCCAGCTCCACATTTCTGGCAGAGACCACAGAAGCACTCAGATAATGGGCGAACTTGGTCTCAAGCGAGGACAAGCATGTCTCGTCAAAGCTTTTTTCAGAAAAATTCCCTTTGGCTACCTCATTTAACATATTTTCTATTGTATCAATGGTTTTCTTCGTGCGCAGATGGTTGATGAAAATTACAAGTGCTGTAATTACAAGGCATATGCCCACGATACAGATGGCTGTATTATAGTTATTCATTCAAATCTATATCCTATTCCATATACTGTTTTAATGCTGTCCGGTGTGCCAAGCTTGTCCCTGAGCCTCTTGACAGACACAGAGAGGGCATTGGCATCCACAAATTCCGCGCTGTCATTCCAGACTCTGTCCAGAAGAAAATCTCTGCGGAGGTTTATGCCCTCATTTTGAACCAGAAGCCTTAAAAGACGCTGCTCGGTCTTACTAAGCTCGATTTCCTGTCCATCTACTAAAAATATCATTCTCTCAAAATCAAATTCATAGCAGCCCTTCTTATATACACTGGCAGAGGTATGTGCCTGTAAGCTTTCCGCCTTTCTAAGCTGGGTATTTACCCTTGCCCTTAATACTGACAGTGAAAAAGGCTTTGTGATGTAGTCATCTGCGCCAAGCTCCAGCCCCTTTACTATATCCATGTCGGTATCGTTTGCGGTCAGGAGAATAACCGGTATAGTTGGATAGTTTCTCTTTAGTTCCTGTAAAAAATCAAGCCCGCTTCCATCCGGCAGATTTATGTCAAGTAATATGAGAGACGGACAGCCGCACAGGAGCTGGTCTCTTGCAGCTTTTATAGTCTCACAGGAGACTATCTTTCTGTTCTCTGTCTTTAATGCCTTGCACAAGCCCTGATTTAAGGCTATATCGTCCTCTAGGATTAGTATTTGCTCCATCTGTATTTCCTCATAGTCAATCAATATTTTAGACTATTATAGCACAGGAGAATTTTATCTGCAGTAAAACTTGCTGAAATTACTAATCTTTCAAGTATTCCTTGCTTGATGCCATATTTCCACCTCAAACTCTGATTTAGTGTTCAAATCATATCACATTCTCAAACATATCTCAATTCCAATTGTCTCTGCCCCCATCTATTGCATTGCCTTTCGGCTTGCTTCTGTAACCAACATCCGGTTAATCTTCTCCTGCATGGTTTCCTTTGCGTCTTCATTAAAATGATAACGGACAATATACACTGTCTGTCCGATTTTCTTTGTAAATGTGTTTCCTTCTGTTTTTTTATTCATCATTTTTTCCATAATTACCTATTTTCTTTCTTCCTGTGCCCGACAGAGAGAGGATTGCTTCCGTCACTGCCGGGAGTTTATCGGTACGCTGACAACATAAGTGTCAACATGGGGTTTGAAACTTTTTTCGGGTAGTTTTTTCTATTTTCCAAAACACTATTGAAAAGTTTTTTGAATGTTCTTGTTGACACCTGTTAAAAAACACCTGAAACATCAGTAAATACAAGAGATTTAGGTGTCAACAAAACTGTCAACAAGCGATAAATTTCCGGGAAATATGCAGCCTCCCGATGCCAAAATCAGCCTTTCTCTCTGTCGGGCAGATCAAATGGCAGCTCCAACTGTTCTGCTTTCGTCAGCTTTGTAAATCCATCTTTATCCGGTTCGTTGCCACCCTCTTCTGTTCCTTCCCTAACCCAGCTTCTCTGTCTGCCATATCCTTCCTTTGAAAATCTGTGGATTCCATCCCTCTTCCAGCCGGTGATCTGCGTATCCATAATGGAACAGATCTCATTTGTCTCGAATTTTTTCGGTTCCCGATCAAAATGGTCAAAAGCTTCTTTCCAGATCTGGACGGAACATACATAAGTTCCCTTGTAGGCATCCAGCCAGCCCTGGATCATTCCTGCCATCGTATCTTCCTGTGTAAACTGTTTCCGGTATTCACTGATCTCCTGTTCCATTTTTTTTGAGAACTTCAACAGACTGTTCTTATTCTCCGTTGACCAGTAGATTTCCATTGCTTCTGCCCATAGCTGATCAAAATAGGCTCTGGCTTCTTTTTCATCATCAAGGATATGCTTCTCTGCCTTACTGCTGTCTATGGCAATCGGCAGGAATCGTCTTGCCCCGGTACGGTCAAAGGGAATGAACTGCCTTGTGTTCGTTGACCCGGCAAAGATACACTGGCGTTTCCGGTCTTCCTCATATTTATCATAAGGATTCCGATAAGTGTCTTTCTGTCTGGTCAGGAATGACTTGATTTCCTCATTACTTTTTGCACTGATTGCTGCGATCATCTCCGACATTTCCATGATCCAGTGTCCCCGGAGATGCTCATATATCTTGCTGTCATTCAACTGTTTCAGGTCATCAGAAAACCAGTCGTCATTCAGTGCAAGAAAACGGAAAAATGTGGATTTCCCAGCTCCCTGCTGACCTACCAGACATAACATTTCATCTGCCTTACAGCCGGGACGGTAGATTCTACTCAACGCTTCCATCAGGAAGTGCTTCACAACTTCATACACAAAATCCGAAGCATCTGCCCCCATATACCGTTGCAGAACGTAACGGATTCTCTCCTGACCGTCCCATTCCAGTTGTTCCAGATACTCACAGATTGGGTGGTATGCCCGGCTGTTGGCTTCTATGCGGAGTGCCTTATCCATACATTTTTCACTTGTGAGCTTGTAATACCGTTCAAAGAAATAATAAAAATAAGTCCTGCCATCATCGTCCAGCTTGCAGATTTCCTCATTCCACCAGAGTTTTTTTACAATATCAATCCTGCCAGTCAGCCTGTTATACTTCATGCTCTCACACACAAGCGGATCATTTCTCAGAACAATCATATAATTCCCTACCGTTGCTTTCGCAGTTCCCTTCTGTGTATATTCCAGCATCTGTTTCACTTCATCGACTTTACTTTTATCTACCATCCGGAGCATTTCTTTCATGGCATCCTTCTGTTCTTTTGTGGCGATCTCCTTTATCTTTTCTTTCGCATTGCTCAATCCTCTCCACCTCCTTCCATTTTTCTTTCACAAGTGCTTCCTTATCTGCCCTGTCCCCGAAGAGCAGGATATCCAGATAATACTCAACAACTGATAACTCCCTGAGAGCTGTCATAAACTTTTCATGCCACTCTTCCGACCATGTTTTTGGTGCATACTGCTCTTTCCATTCCAGAAGCAGACTCCGGTAATCCAGATATGCTCTCAGGTATCTTAGATATTTTTTCTGCCAAATTTCTTCCGGTGTCGGCTCCGGCTTTTTTATCGGAACGCTTCTCCTGTTCTTCGGTAATCCTCTGTCCCTGCCGGAATAAGGAATCCCAAAATCATCTGCCAGCTTCATGGCTGCATCTTTCAATCCAATGTCAAACAGTTGTGCCGTAAAATCAATGGCATCCCCGGTACAGCCACACCCGAAGCAGTAATATCTCCGGTCAACTTTCATACTGGGTGATTTGTCATTATGAAAAATACAACGGATCAATCCGCTCCTGTTGGGCTTCAATCCATACAGATCAGCAGCCTGCCGGACAGTCACATTCTGTTTTACTTCATCAAATAATCCCAATTCGTTTCCTCACTTTCTTAAATCCGCTTCCCAAATCCGGGAAGTGCTTTTTTCTCAAAAACAAAAAAGGCACTTTGTCCTGTCCTTACGGAATCAGCAAAATGCCCTTATAGCTCCAGATCACTGGAACGTGATTTTCCTTTATTCAGTTGTTTTCTCTCTGCCTCTTCTCTTTGAACCTTTGCTACATTCTGTGCAAGTTTTTCCCGGATAGACGGCTTCACTTCTTTTTTGATTTCTTCCACAACGGCTTTTTTCTTTTCCGGCTGTTTCAACTGGCTGGTAATCCGTATGACTATCTTCTCCATCGCAGTTTCAATTTTCTGTATCAGACCATCCAGTCTTTTTATTGCATATTCCTTTTCTCTTCGGGAAGCTTTATGCTTCGGATCTTGAATCCACTTTTTAGAATCTTCTGCCAGACGGATATCATCTCTTCTGGTAGCCAGCATTGCTTCTTTTGCTACTTTCTCCACTGCCTTGTCATAGGCTTCACTGGATACTTCATCAAGCAAGGTTTCCACATCTTCAATACGGAGTGTCAGCTGTTGTAACTCCTGTTGCTGTTCTTCAATCAGCTCTCCCTGACTTAGAATCCGGTCAGAATTGGCAAAGAATTTTTCTTTAAACTCTTCTTCCTGCTGTTTTATTTTTTCTTTCTGTGACTGGATAACCTTTTCATTTGCCCTGACATGATTTGACTGTCTTGCAAGTTGCAGATGATTTGCATTGACCTTATCCCTCTGCTGGTTGAGCATTTCCTGCTGAACCGCAATCTCTTCTTTCTGTTTCATGCGGATATAATCCTGTTTCTCCAGATACTGCCTTCCACCATAGGACGGTTCTTCGTCAATTTCCAGACCATGACGTTTACAGATATCCAGAAACATCGTCCGACAGGCAGAATCAAAAACGACCTTGCGGTTATTTGTCTTCGATCTCTTCTTTTCCGGATTTGGAAGTTCAAAGCCAAGCTCTTCCAGTGCCGCTTCCTGCTTCGGTTCGATCTCTCCATATCGGTTTGTGGCATCAAATACATGACGCTCATGGATATGCGGTGTTGCTTCGTCCATGTGCAGTGACCAGTCAATGATATGCACATTAGAGCCAAACCGCTCATCGAACTCTTTCTTAAATTCATCAAAAACCAAGACCAGTGTTTCCACAGAAGCATGTTCATCTATCGTTCCCAACTGATAGATACTTTCTTCCGGGCAAGTCTTTTTGTTTTTCAAAACATCTTCCACCCCTTTGCATCTGTCGGGGTGTCTTGCTTTCTCATGACGCTTATTCTGATTGATAACGTAGCCGCTGTAATGCTCCACATAGTATGCCATCTCAATCTGATTGAAAGAAAAATTATCGTCTTTTCCCCGGTCTGCCATTGTGGTATATCCCTGATAGCAGTCCCAGTAAATATTTTTGCGGACTCTTTCATTGTCAATATGCTCACTGTGTTCCGGGTCAAATCTCCGGTCATTGTGGAGCGGATTATAAACACCGTCTTTTCCAGATCTGCCATTATGCCTTGTGCCTTTCAATTCACATCTTCTCCTTTTTTCAAATTGTTTCCCCGGAGGGGATTGCAGCGAAGCTGCCAAAAGTCTCTGTCTCCGTTACAGACAGTACCCAGTACCATATGGCGAAACGCCATATCACTGGGCAATGGCTGCCGCCCTTAACCTGCTAAGGGCTTCGCCCCTTAACCCCAGCAAGGTGCTGCCTCTACGCTTCCGCTTCGGTCGGTGCTAAACGAGTGCCACTGGCACTCAGCACCCTTTGCAATCCAGGCGCAAAGGACTTCCAGCCCTCTGTACTCCCGGCAGACAAAACGGAACTCCTGCCGCTGTCCCTTCGGCATGATCTCCGTCCCGTCTGTTTTTCAAAAATCCTCTGTATTGGATTTTGTGAAAATGTAAAAACGGGCAAAACAAAAGGCACTAACTTTTTACGGTTAATGCCCTTTCCTTTACTCATTCACATTTTTTAATGCTTCCTGTATGTATCATTCTGCTAATTGCTTCAGAACCATTTTTACAATCTTCCTGAGTTTCATTCCGTCCCTCAGTCCCAACCGATAGAAAAATTCTTCTGTCTCCGCTCCGCTGTTAAATATCTGGTCACAATATTTTGTAATGACCTCTTCCTGTTCCGGTGGAAGTGTGGCGATCACTTTTTTATATTCTTCCTCAACTTCATCTGGCTCTGTCACAGACGGCTGGCTCAGTTTCCAGTCTGCATATGATTTTCCCATGTGTTCCGTTATAGTCAGATTAATAAACTCTTCAATCTCTTTTGTCATCTTCATTTTAGAATCCCATTCCTTTCTCCGGTAATCTACTCCATCAATGCTTCCAACATAACCTGAATAACTTCTCTCAGCTTCAAACCGTCCCTTAACCCCATGCGGTAATAAAACTCATTCAGATCACTGTTATTATTTGAACTTTCCGTCATATAGTCAAAAATAATTTTTCCCTGCTCTTTCGGCAGCTTCCGGATCAGCTTTTGCACTTTCAGTTCCAGTTCTTCATTGAATGGATCGTACTGCTCTCCATCTTTTTCCTGATAAACTTCTTCCATTCGTTTCCCAATCAGGTCATTCATGAACTCTTTCATCTTTTCTGTTAATTCCATCTTTTTAATCTCCCATCAATCTGATTTTGAGTGTTTCCAGCCACACTACTGCCCAGCCGGAAAGCACAGGCAGGATATAAAGTATAAAACCTGCCACAAGCATCCTGACCGCTTCTGTGCCTGTTTCCTGTCCAAATCCATAACCCAAAACTGCTGTGATGCAGATGATTCCCGACAGGATATGAAATAGCGTTGCTAACAGCCATGTGAAGAACATAACCACCAGTTGTATCATTGTCAGGCATACCCACACCGGCAGTAATATAATTTTTACAATGATTCTTACAACAACCATGACTGTCCACCCCTTTCACTGTTTCAGATAACTGCGGTAGCTGTCTATCACAGAATCTGTCACACCACTTTTGTAAATCTTTCGGATATCAACGATCTTTTCATCTTTCAAAAGTTTCAGCCAGTCCAGTAAATCTTTTCTGCTGTTTGCGAAATTACAACATCTTCCGTCTGCATATTCAATCCGATATCTCATAAGCTCCTCCTATACATACACCAGTTCGTTTAAAATAATTTCATCTACCCGGCTTCTTACATTGTTTGCCCGGCGAACCCATTCCATCTGGTCTCTGCTTTTCAATTCTTCTGTAACAGCTTCCTGCTCCATCATCTGATCCATGAGAAAATCTCTGCGTTTCATACACTGCTCATTCAGATCTGCAAGATAAGTCCAGAGTTTTCCGGTCAATGCCAGATAGGAATACAATCCGCTCTTATAGTCTTTCAGATAATTTCTGTGGAGACTTCCATAAAAACCGATCTCCCTTCTTTCTTCCGGCACTGCGATCAATGGCAGGTAGATTTCCCCGACAAGGATATAATCCAGACCGTTACTGTCATCGTGAATGATTCTCTCTAATTTGCTCATGCTGATGCGACTCCTTTCTTCGGTTCTGCAGGTGGAAGCAGTGATACCGGAATGAACACACCTTTTGCAATATCTTCCTGCCGGATTTCTTCTTTTTTAGCATCCATCTCCGCTTTCTTTTTTGCCTTTGTCCGTTCATAATATTCCTGCTGTTTTCCATTTGCTTTTCTTTTCAGATAATTCTGGTGAAGCCTGTCTTTTCTGGCTTCCCGTTTCTTCATTTCTTCAATTTCCTCCGGTGTCATTTCTACCTCACCAAAATGTGGCGGTAAATATCTGCCAATGAAGTTAAAATAGATTTCCACTTCCTGTGTTGTCTCAACGCTTCCTTTCCGGTCACGCTCATGAACCACAATCTTTTCAACAAATTCATTCAGCATATAGGTGGTCAATTCATCGAAATTCTGGTATTTATCAACCAGTGAAATAAACTTCTCCGCTGACCTGCGACCTTCCTCATAACTGGATAACTCTGCTTCCATATCTGCGATCTCTGCAGATAACTCTTTCTGTTCGTTGGAATACTGCCCGTCCAGAATCGCATAGCGTTCATCTGGCAACTTGCCAAGAATGTTATCCTCATAAATCCGGCAGATCAGTTTTTCCAGTTCCTGTACACGCTTTTTTGCTTCCGATAGTCTGCTTTTCAATCGTGTAATTTCACTGGACTGCTGTGAAGTCTGTGCCTTTTTTACCGTTTCTATGAACTCTTCCCTGTTAAGCTGAGAATATTCTGCAACAGCCTTTAAAAGCTCCCTAATCAGTTCCATGACCACATCAGCATTGATTCTGTGCTGTGTAGAACAGAGCGTTCCAACCGGAACTTTAGAATATGCAGAACAGGTATATTGCGGTACTCTCTTCCCATTGTTCACCCTGTGGACATACATCTTTGAACCGCAGTCTGCACAATACATCAATCCTGTCAGTGGGTGGGCTTCTCCCCATCCATCTGGATACCTTTTCACATTGCTTCGGATTCTCTGCACATTGTCAAAGGTTTCCTGATCTATGATTGCTTCCTGTGTGTTCTCAAATACCGTCCAGTTGTCCTCAGATACATAATGGCTTTTCTTGTCCTTGAAATGTTTTCGGGTTTTGAAGTTCACTGTATGACCAAGATACTCTCTTTTCTTCAGAATCCCTGCCACAGTGGAAGACCCCCAGCCATATGGGTCTTTGATTTCCTCCACTCTGCCTTTCCACAATCCGGCATCTTTCTTTGCCATATGCACTGCTGGTATCTCAACCTTATCTTCTTTCAGTATCCGGGCAATCTGATATGGTCCGTATCCGTCCATCGTCATGTGGAAGATTCTCCGTACAACTGCTGCCGCTTCTTCATCAATGACCCATATATTCGGATCGTCCTTATCTTTCAGATAACCATACGGTGTTGTACTTGCCACATGCTTCCCTGATTTTCCCTTTGCCTTAAAGGTTGATTTAATCTTCTTGCTGGTATCCCTTGCATACCACTCATTCATAATATTTCGGAATGGGGTAAAATCATCATCCTCACGGAAGCTGTCCACGTTCTCATTGACTGCGATCAGCCGGACGTTCTTCTGCCGGAGCAGTTCCATGTACTGCCCTACTTTCAGATAATCTCTTCCCATTCGGCTCATATCTTTTATCAGGATCGTCCCAACTTTCCCGGACTCCACTTCTTTCATCATGGCAAGAAAGCCGGGGCGGTCAAATCTTGTGCCTGAGATTCCATCATCTGTAAAATGCACCAGATTGGTAAAGCCATGCTCTGTTGCATACTGCTCCAGAAGCTTTTTCTGGTTTGAAATACTGTTGGATTCCCCATTTAATTCATCATCACGACTGAGACGTTCATACAACGCTGTCATGAATCCCTGTGTCTGTGCCATTCTCTGACGCCCTCCTTTCTTCGTTTTTCCGTTCCTGTTTTCATCCCATATCCGTTCCTGTACCGGGTTCTGATGTTTCCGGGACGTATTAACCAGAAAAGACACGCTGAATGCCTATTCAGTTCTGGTATCACTACGGGCAGGCTGTTTCGTTTTCAAGGTTCGTGTAAGAAACTTCAAAAATCTCTTTACACGAAACCCATCGCCCAGCTCCACTTTTACGGTGTGCCTAACGGAACTTTTTGGTTTTGTGTCATTCTGAAATGCTCCTTACACTAATTACATGTCTGGAGTGCCAAAAGGTTGGTATGTTTCAGAATGTTTTTAAAAAAGTACAATTTTGTGTTTTGAGTAAAAAAATAAGCCTCAAGAGACTTTTTAATCACGTTGGAGCTCCAATTCTTTAAAAAATAGTGATTAAGAAGTCTCTTCAAGCTTATAACACCCGCCGCCATCTTGAATTTGCGGTACTGCTTCACGGCGAAGTGGTCCGGCTCCCGTTCTTCCAACTGAGAAAAAAGCAGGTCCACCGGGCTTTGATAGGTTTCGTCATCCTCTCTGGCTTCACTGGCATTGATAAGGTCCAGAAGTGTGATGAAGTTCTTTTCTTCCTCCGTGGCCTCGTACCAGATGTAGCCGATCAGCG
>OIYY01000662.1_pt1 | contig 22786 bp, 20 predicted proteins | sample 1588341 | NCBI WGS metagenome assembly OIYY01 (sample SAMN03283287) | human gut metagenome | biome: human-associated habitat; material: feces | host: Homo sapiens | place: Peru | collected 2012 | reverse complement strand
GCAGGGCACCGAACATGCTGCCGGGGAAGGCCATCAGGCTGCCCAGACCCAGCAGGTTGCGCAGCAGCGAGGCCACGAAGGCCACGCCGATGCCGTAGTAGGGGCCCAGCAGCACAGCGCACAGGATGTTGACCATGTGCTGCACCGGGGCGCATTTGCTGCCAAAAATGGGGAAGCTGAACACGCTGCCCACAACGGCCAGGGCGCAGAGCATCCCGGCCAGAGCCAGCTTTTTCGTAGAGAGTGCTTTCATGAGGATTCCTCCTATTGCAAAGCGGTCGAGACTTTCTGGTCTCCTCTCACGCCGGAACACGGCTTCCCATCGCGTCGATTCAAGGCCCAGGGCGCTCCCCCTCGGTCCGGAGCCGCCCACAAGGCGGCTGCGGCAGAAAACAAAAACAGGAGCTCCCTCTGCGGAAGCCCCTGTGAAAACGCATCGTGATGACTTCCTACGGCGGCATTATCCGCATCAGGTAAAAGGGTCGAAGTTTGAGCACTTCCTCTCAGCCCGCATGACGAGCTCCCCTGTATTTTGTTGTCGGGAGTATTCTACACCCATCGTGCCAAAATTGCAAGAGGCAGTTTCCTTTTGCAGGGGAGATGTGTTATACTGGGAACAAACGAACTCCCCCAGTCTGCTTCGCAGCCAGCCCCCTCTGGGAGGGGGCCTATCGCCTCCCCGGAGCAAAAGCCTCCCTCTTAGAGGGAGGTGGCATCGCGCAGCGATGACGAAGGGAGTTACAAACCACTTCAAAGGAGATTTGGAATATGGGTCTTGTAAAAGCTGCAATGAACGCGGCCTCCGGCGTGATGGCCGACCAGTGGAAAGAGTTTTTCTATTGCGATGCCCTCCCGGCCGAAGTGCTGGCCGTCAAGGGGCAGAAGCGCACCGACCGCCGCTCTGCCAACAAGCACGGCAATGAGAACATCATCTCCGACGGCTCCGTCGTGGCCGTGGCGGAGGGCCAGTGCGCCCTGATCGTGGAGCAGGGCAAAGTGGTGGAGCTGTGCGCCGAGCCGGGCGAGTACACCTACAGCACCAGCACCCAGCCCTCCCTGCTCAGCAGCGGGCTGAAGGACATCGACGGCGTCTTTGCCGAGATGGGCAAGCGGTTCGGCTTTGGAGGGCAGGCCGCCGCCGACCAGCGCATCTACTACATCAACACCAAGGAGCTGGTGGGCAACAAGTACGGCACCCCCAACCCGGTGCCCTTCCGGGTGGTGGACCAGCGCGCCGGCATCGACCTCGACATCGCCATCCGCTGCTTTGGCGAGTACAGCTACCGCATCGTCAACCCCATCCTGTTTTACACCAACGTCTGCGGAAATGTGGAAAACGCCTACACCCGCGACGCGCTGGACGGTCAGCTCAAGACCGAGCTGATGACCGCCCTGCAGCCTGCTTTTGCCCGCATCAGCGAGCAGGGCATCCGCTACTCCTCTCTGCCCGCCCACACCACCGAGCTGGCGGACGCCCTCAACCAGGCCCTCAGCGCCAAGTGGAGCAAGCTGCGCGGCATCGAGATCGTCTCGCTGGGCGTGTCCGGCGTCAAGGCCAGCGAAGAAGACGAACAGATGATCAAGGACCTGCAGCGCAGTGCCGCCTTCATGGACCCCACCCGCGCCGCCGCCCATCTGGTGGGCGCACAGGCCGCTGCCATGCAGGCGGCTGCCTCCAACACCGCTGCCGGCCCGGCCATGGCCTTCATGGGGGTCAATCAGGCGGCAGCAGCAGGCGGCGTCAACGCCCAGACCCTATACCAGATGGGGCAGATGGGGGCCCAGCAGCCCGCAGCGCCTGCCGTCCCGGCTTCCGGCTGGACCTGCGCCTGCGGCCAGAGCGGCAACACCGGCAAGTTCTGCACCGCCTGCGGCCAGCCCCGGCCCGAAGCGCCCACCGTCTGGGTGTGCAGCTGCGGCGCAAAGAACAGCGGCAAATTCTGTTCCGAGTGCGGCAAGCCGAAGCCCGCTGGCAAGTGCCCGAACTGCGGCTTCACCCCTGCCGACCCGGCCCACCCGCCGAAGTTCTGCCCGGAATGCGGCAGCCCCTTCGGCGCATAAGAGAGGCATCCTGAATGGCTGATAAAGTAACGAATTACCAATGCCCGGCCTGCACCGGCCCCCTGCATTTCGACAGCGCCACCGGCAAGCTCGTCTGCGACTACTGCGGCTCGGCGTATGAGGTGGCAGACATCGAGGCGCAGTACGCGGCCAAGCAGAAAAAGGCCGACTCCGCCGCCGAGGCAGACCAGAAAAAGGCAGCGCGGCGCAAAACAGCCGCGCCCGTCTGGGATGAGATGGAAGCTGCCAGCCTGACCAGCTACACCTGCACCACCTGCGGGGCTGAGCTTGTCTGCGACGCCACCACCGCCGCCACCAACTGTCCCTACTGCGGCAACCCCACCGTGCTGGGCGGCAAGCTCTCCGGCAAGCTCAAGCCGGAGTACATCCTGCCCTTCAAGCTGGACAAGAATGCCGCCATCGCCCAGCTGACCCACTACTATAAAGGCAAGGCCTTTCTGCCCAAGGCGTTCAAGAGCCAGAACCACATCGCTGAGCTGCAGGGCGTCTATGTCCCGTTCTGGCTCTACGATGCCGAGGCCGATGCGCGGGGCAGCTACGAGGGCCTGACGACCGAGAGCCACCGCGAGGGCGACTACAACGTGACCACCACCCAGCACTACGACGTCCGGCGCGAGGGCACCGCCGTCTTCACCCGCGTCCCGGTGGACGGCTCCAGCAAGATGCCCAACGCCCACATGGACGCCATTGAGCCGTTTGATTACAGCGAACTGAAGCCCTTTTCCACTGCGTATCTGCCGGGCTTTCTGGCCGACCGCTACGACGAGGACTCCGACGCCTGCGCCGAGCGGGCCCGCACCCGGATGCTGAACTCCACGGCCCAGGCCCTGCACGAGACCACCCACGGCTATTCGGAGGTCAACACCCTGCACGAGGACATCAACCTCAGCAAGCTCAAGGCGCATTACGCCCTGCTGCCGGTCTGGATGCTCCACACCCGCTGGAAGGACAACGACTTTCTCTTCGCGATGAACGGCCAGACCGGGCGGCTCATCGGCGACCTGCCTGTGGACAAAGCCAAAGTGGCCGCGTGGTTCGCCGCCATCAGCCTGCCGCTGATGGCCTTCCTCACCTGGCTGCTCTACTTATAAGGAGGTGCGCAGAATGAATCCTCACACCCATTGCCTGCGCAGCCTCTGCGCATTCCTTGCCGCTCTGGTCCTTGCGGCCTGTCTCGCCTGCCCGGCACTGGCCGACGCGCCCCTTGTGCGGGATGAGTACGGCCTGTTCGACGCCGACACCCTCGCCCAGCTGGAATCCAGCGCCGAGGACGCTTCCGCCGGGCATGACTGCGACGTCTATTTCCTCACGGTGGACAGCATCGGCGACACCGACCAGCGCGCCTACGCCAAGAACTATTATGTGCAGAACGACCTTGGCTCCGGCAGCGGAAAAAGCGGCATCCTGTTCATGATCGCTCTCGGCTCCCGCAAGTACGTCACCATCACCTACGGCGGGGGCGTCACCGCCTTTACCGACTACCGCATTGAGCAGCTGGAAGACGAGGTCGTGCCCCTGCTGTCGGACGGCGACTACGCCGACGCTGCCCAGACCTACATCGACCTCTGCGCCAGCACACTGGACTTCTACGCCGAGAACGGCGAGCCGCTGGATTACGACAACGACCCGGACGGCGGCCTCGGCCTGATCGGCATCCTCATCGTGGTGGGCATCCCGATGCTCATCGCCGCTGTGGTCTGCGGCATCCTGTACAGCCGGATGAAGACGGCCCAGCTCAAGACCGAGGCCGACGACTACATCGGCGCCGGGCTCAAGCTGCGGGTCAAGACCGACCGCTACACCCACACCGACCGCGTCGAGGTCTACGACCCGCCCCAGCCCGAAAGCGACTCCGGCGGTTCCACCACCGACAGCGACGGCTTCGGCGGCTCGTCGGGCGGTTCCTTCTGAAAACCAAAAAAGGTGTTGCTGCGAATTTCTTGCAGCAACACCTTTTTTATTGTTCGTCGAGTTCCGCTGCTTCCAGCACCGTGACGCCCTCGGCGGCGAATGCGCGGGCCAGCGCCTGCGCAAGGCCGGGGCGATGCACCTTGTTCTCGATGCAGGCGGTCAGCACACCGTGCAGGCTGGTCACTTCCATGGCGAGAGACGCGCCGTCCGGCAGCACCCAGGTCTGGAAATCCTCCACATAGGCCTCCAGTTCCGGGCTGCGCGGGGCGAACGGGTCGCCCAGATAGCTCACCCAGAAATCCGCCGGGCTCCCGCTGAGGTACTCGCCCATCTGGAAGATGCGCTGTTTGATCTTCAGCGGAGCCTTCTGCTGGAATACCCGGCAGACGAAGCCCATCTGCTCGGCCAAACGGTAGCGCAGACGTTCCGGCTTCAGATGCTCCCGGATGGCGGCATCCAGCGCCTTGGCAAAAGCGCTCAGCCGGGCACCCGCCGCCCCCTTCAGCGGCAGCTGATAGGTGACGATGCAGTTGTAGCGGGCGTTGGGCAGGCCCACCGTCTCGCGCAGGTCGGCAGCAAAGCTGTAAAGAAGCTCGTCCTTTTCCAGATACTGCCCGCAGCCCTGGCAGACGACGCCCATCAGGGCCGTGAAAGGCTTGACCCCCTCCCGCGCCGCCGCCTCGATGAGGCTGGCCCGGTCCAGCCGGAGCCGGATGCGGTCGGGCTTTCCCTCAAAGATGTCGATGGGCTGGTTCTGCTCGGCCCCCGCCTTCTGGCTCTCCGGGAACTCTTTGAGCAGCAGCTCCGGGTCATAGGGCGGGTCCTCGGCAAGCGTTTCACACGCAAAGGCCGTGCCGTACCGCAGGTTGCAGTAGGCGCGGAGCACCAGCGTCATAAACGGTGAAAATCCGCGTCCGTCTGCAAGGAAATGGAACCAGTCAAAGTAGATGGTCGTTCCCTCGCAGTGGAGCGAAAACAAATAATCGTTCGTTGCCTCCGGGATGGCAGGGGCGGCTTCTCCCACGGTCACCCGGCAGGGCGCATCGTTCGGCGCAAGATGCGCCTCCCGCTTTTCCCACACGACTTTCTGGAAGTACCACCCCGCCAGAGGGCGCACCTCGTCCAGGGCCCGCTGCAGCAGCGCCGGGTCCACAGGATCGTGCAGGGCGATCTGATAGCGGCAGATCACCTGATTGGCGCGGTAATAATACACGATGCCCTGAAAAACGGCGCACTGCGTCTCGTTCAATCAGTTCACCCCGCGTTATCCGCCAGATAATCTGCCACGTCCGCGATGGTCACAAAGTTGCGCAGCTCCTTTTCGGGGATGCGCAGACCAAAGGTCTCTTCCAGATCCGCCACAATGGTCAGGATCTCCATCGAGGACAGGTCGAGGTCGTCCATCAGGACGCTGTCTTCGTTCACGTCCTCCGGGCTGATCTCTGCCACGTCCTCCAGGATCGCGAGGATCTGGGACACGATTTCTGCTCTTTGCATCAAAAAATCTTCCTTTCCATGATGGATTTCAGCGTCGCAGCGCAAGGGGATGCCCCGCGCGGCCCGGTTTTCCCATTCTGGTCCCGGCCTGTACCGACGTCATGCAGTTTTATAATACCCGTTTTTCAGGGGAATTGCAATATTTCGCCGTACAGCTTTACAGATTTTCTACAAATGCGTTCTTACTTGCGCAGCAGCTTGCCCATGGCATTGCGGGGCAGCGGCTCTGCGGTGCACTCCACCGCGCTGATGCGCTTGTACAGCGGCAGGGTGCGGTTCAGCTCGGTGACGAAGGTGCGGACGGTCTGCTCCTTGTCCGGCTCACAGCAGATGACGGCACCGATCTTCTTGCCCATCTCCTTGACGACGCACTCCTTGATGTCGGCACACTTGCCCAGCAGCTTCTCCAGCTCTTCGGGGCTGACGTTCTCGCCGCTGTCCAGGATGATGAGGTTCTTCTTGCGGCCGGTGATGTAGTAGAAGCCTTCCTCGTCCTCGCGGGCCAGGTCGCCGCTGTGGAGCCAGCCGTCCTTGTCGATGGCCTCGGCGGTGGCCTCCGGGTCCTTGTAGTAGCCCAGCATGACGGCATCGCCGCGGACGCAGATCTCACCGGTCTCATCCAGCTTGATCTCGCAGAAGCCGTCCGGCTTGCCCAGAGCGCGCAGGTGCTCGCCCTCCTGCACGATGTTCAGCAGGCCGTAGCCGGCCAGTTCGGTCATGGAGTAGCACTGGTTGATGTAGAAGCCGTGGGCGATGAGGTAGCTCAGGATCTCCGGGTCGAGGATAGCGGACGAGCAGCTCAGGTTCCACAGGCCGTTCAGCTTGTCCTGATTGCCGCGGCGGATCTCGTTGTAGATCATCTCCACCAGCACCGGCGGGGTGGACATGGCGTCGCTGTGCATCATGGCCATATCGCGGCGCACGTCGCGCGGGTCTGCGCAGAGGTTCAGGGTCCAGCCCTGGATGCCGTAGGCGAAGTAGCAGATGAAGCCGGACAGGTGGAACATGGGCACCAGCGTGAAGTGGCTGAAGGGCTTGTCCATATCCTTCGGGGCCAGTTCCTGGGCCTTTCCCATAATGGCATCCTGGCCGGCAACATACATCCGCATGGCGCTGAAGTAGTTCTTCTCGCTGAGCATGACGCCCTTGCTGCGGCCGGTGGTGCCGGAGGTGAACATCAGCATCATCAGGGCGTTGGTGTCGATGCGGTTGGCCAGCTCAGCCGGAGCGCTGCCCTCGTAGGCGTTCATGGGGCGGAGCTTGTCGCCGTAGGCGGCCTTGAGCTCATCGGCATAGCCGTAGTCGATGCCGTCGGTAAAGATGAGGGCAGGCTCGCTCAGGCCCAGCTCATACTCCAGCTCCGGCCAGGTCTTCTTCTGGTTCAGGGTCACGATGACGGCACCAGCCATCACGGTGCCGAAGGTCACCACACCGTACTCGTAGTTGGTGCGGCTCAGGATGACGATGCGCTGGCCCTTCACATCGGCAACATTTGCCTGCAGATAGCTGGTCATCTTGCGGATGTCCTCCACGAACTGGCCGTAGGTCTTCTCCTGCACGGTCTTGGTGGCGTCGTCCACCCAGCGGAACGCCGGACGCTCGGCATATTTTTCCTGCATGGCAACGATCATATCATAGACCGTCATCGGCATGTCTTTTTCAGCAACAACGGCGCAGCACTCTTCTCTGGTCATATTTACACACTCCTTGTTTGTTCGGCGTTTTTTCCAATGAACCCCGCTTTTTGGCAAAGTTTGGGGGCTATTGTTTTCAGTATACCGCATTCCAAGGTCAAATGCAAGTTTTAATTGCACAAATATGCAACATAAACTTGCACTCCACTTGTGCAGACAGATGGGATTTGCTCCCATTCATTGCGCAGGGGCAGCGGGTGTGGTACACTTTTTCTGCACCGGGAGGGCTTTTTGCGGGCTGTCCGTCTCTGATTGACAGAACCTAAAAAAAGCATTATACTTATTTATAACGATTTTGTAACTTTTAACATCTTGCGCCCGAATTCGGCATCTGCCACTCCCCCGGTGATCTCGGCGCAAAGGAGGGCATTTCATGGAGGGTACCAAACCCCGCACGGCCAATTCATTGGGCATGTTTGATTTTCTCAAGGGCATCGGAATGCTGACCATCGTGTTTGCGCACTCCGCCGAGCTGTATCCGGTGGGTGCCACGACGACCATCACGCCCATGACCTTTTATCTGTTCGCCTACCGGGAGTCGCTGATGGCGGCGTTCTACATCGCCAGCGGCTACGGCTTCCGCAAGCGCTCCATCGGCAAGTGCATCGACCAGCAGTTCAAAACGCTGCTCAAGCCCTACCTTTATACCGGGCTTGCCACGACGTTCTTCCATTTTCTCATCCACTATCTCACCTTCGGCTCGGTCGAGAGCGCTGCCAGAGAGACCCTCAAGGTCTTCGGCGGTTTTGCGCTGGGCCTGCCCCACACCTCCATCTACGCCGGGCAGACCTTCTTCTCCTGCGGGCCGATGTGGTATCTGCTCTCGCTGATGATCGCGTGGATCCTGCTGGACGTCATCCTGAACATCTTCCCCGAACCATACATACCCTGGGCCGTGCTGGGCACCATGTTGTTGGGCTGGGGCATCTGCATCACCTGGGAGGTCCCCTTCTGCATCGGCCAGGGCATGGTCACGGTTCCGGCGCTCTACGTCGGGTATCTGGCCAAGCAGCACAAGATCTTCGACAGGCCCCTGTCCTGGAAGCTCAAGCTCGGCATGATTGCCTCGGCGCTGGCCGTGGCGGGCCTGGTGCTGGCCACCCAGAGCACCGACTGCGTCTCGATGGCCGAGTGGACCTTCGGCCCCGTGAGCATCCTGCTGGATGCGATGACCGGCCTGGGTATGCTGTCGCTGCTGCTCTTCTTCCAGCGCCACGTGGACAATTTCATCACCCACGGCGTGCAGGCCATCGGCCAGCGGTCGCTGTACATCTTCTGCGTCCACACCGTAGAGCTCACCGCCATCCCCTGGTATCTGATGGTGCAGAAGTTTGCGGGCCGGGAGGCTCTGGGCCTTGTGATCCACTTTACGGTGTCCATGGGTTCGATCCTGCTGATCTGCGAGCTGCTGCTCCGCCGCCGCGACTGGAAGCTCCAGCGCACCGCTGCCCGGAATGCGGCCGCCCGACGTGCGGGCCCGGCGCAGCGGCGTTATGCGGCCAGACACTGAATTTTTGCGGGGTCTCCCCGCTGAAGTGAATTTATATAAAATGAGGAGAATCCGGTTATGAACAACGAAGCTCCTGCCTCTACGGCTGCCCTGCAGGCCCGCATCGCGGACCTCGAACAGCAGCTCAAGCTCTCGGACGAGGGCGTCTCCCGTCTGGCAGAACGCTGCCTTGGGCTAGAACAGGAAGTGCAGTCCTACCTTGCGGCCCATCCCCAGAACGAGAAGCACACCGACTCCCCCGCCCTGCTGCAGCCCACCCTCTATTTTGATGCGGGCTTCGGCTTTTCGGAGCAAGACACTCTCTCCGCCCCGGACTACGAGGTGGACGAGCTGACGGGTGTCGTCATCGCGACCTTTGAGCTGCCCGTGACCGCCCGCGCCCTGCGGCTCGATCCGGGCGAGCTGCCCTGCTGCATCACCGACCTGAGCTTTTCGGACGACCGGGTGCTCTGCCGCCCGGCCAACGGCCTGACCCTGCCCAGCGACAGCACCCTCTTCCTCGACCGCGACCCAAACTATCTGCTGGACGGTGTGACCAATTTCCCCGCCGGGATGAAGCTGGGCGTCTCTTACCATTACTGCCCGCTGGAAACGCTGGCCGACAAACCGCTCTTCAACACCGTGCTGGAGGGCCTCCGGTTCTACCAGAAGACCAGAGACGGCGAGGCCCAGCACATCGCCGGCCTCAACGACCAGATCGCCGCACAGCAGCAGGCCATTGCCGCGCTGCAGCAGCAGATCAGCGAACTGCACCAGAAGAACGCCGAGGCGGAAGCCCGCCGTCAGGCCTACGAGACTTCGCTGGAAGGCGTCCTAAACAGCAGCAGCTGGAAGCTGACACGGCCCCTGCGCCGCCTGCTGGGGCTGTTCCGCCACTGAGCCGGGAGGGACGCGCATGTACAACAGTTACACTTCCCTGCAGCGGGAACAGCTGGCAAAACAGACCTACACCGACACCCAGAGCACCTATCTGCTCGTCTATGCGCCGCTGCGCAACCGCGTTCTGGCGCAGGCCCTGCAGGACCAGCTCCACCGCAAATTCCGTCTGGTAGACCATCTGGCCGGAGAGCTGACCGACGCAGTGGCCGGTGTGCTCCTCGTCAGCGAGGACGTCGCCTGCCTCTCCACCACCCTGACCTATTTTGCCCAGGCCCTGCGGGATGGCGCGGACTACGCCGTCTGCAACGCGGTCTTCGGCTTTGCGGGACAAACGGCCCTCTACCAGAGCCATGGGCATCTGGCCGAGAACAAGTTCGCCCTCGTCAGCCGCGACCTGCTGGCCCGCTGCCGCGCCGCCGCGCGGGACCCCGAAAGCGTCACGGAGCTGCTGGCTCTGGCCGCGCAGCTCTGCCAGGCTCCGGTCTGCATCCCGCAGGCCCTGCTCCACTACGAGCGGGACATCTGCGCCGAGGATGCCTATTCCGCCTCCGGCAAGCGGGCTTTCGTCATGAGCCATGTGCTGGACATGACCGGTGCCCCCATCGTGCTGGTCAGCGCCGTGCCGGTGCTCCGCAGCATGGGCTATGAGGTCGTGGTCCTCGGCCCGGATGATTCCGGCTCGCTCCAGCTCTTCGTGGATGCCGGAGCCGCCGTCATCACCCGCGCGGGCTGCACCTCCTCGAACACCCTCTGGGGGCTGGCGCTCTGCGCCGACTTCGTGCTGGCCAACACCGTGGTCGAGGCCCGCGTTATCCGCGCCCTGAGCAATGCGCCGGTGCCGGTGCTCTGGTGGCTCCACGATGCCTTTGCGGGCTACCCCTACATCGCGCACCAGATCCCCAAGCACATTGCGCCCAATGTGCAGCTCTACTCGGTCGGCAAACACGCTGCCGCCGCCATGCACTCGGTCCGCCCCCAGTTCGACATCCGCCCCCTCATCTACGGCCTGCCGGACTATGCCGCTGAGGATTTCCCCCGCTGCGACCTGGGCTACCCCGCCGACAAGCCCCTCTTCGCCACGGTCGGCTCGTTCGAGCGCCGGAAGGGGCAGGACATCTTCTGCAAGGCCATCCGCCTGCTGCCCGACGCCGTGCGGGAAAAAGCAACCTTCCTCTTCGTGGGCAAAGCTGCCGACCAGGAGATGATGGACGCCGTCCGCACCCTGACCACCGAGCACCCGGCCAACGTCTTCTACTGCAAGCGGCTCAGCCGGGATGAGATCAAGAACCTGATGGAGCAGTGTACCTGCCTCGTCTGCGCCTCCCGCGACGACCCGATGCCCACCTTCGTCACCGAGGGCCTCATCTTCGGCAAACCTTCCATCGTGTCGGAACACACCGGCACCGCCGGTCTCATCACCGAAGGGGTAGATGGTTTCACCTACCCGGACGACGACCCGGAAAAGTTGGCCTCCATTCTGGAGTGGGCCATTCTCCACCCGGAGAAGCTCGCCGCCATGCGGGCCGACTGCCGGAAGCTCTACGAAGCGCATTATTCCAAGCAATCCTTCGCCGACACCCTCACCGCTGCGGTGAAAGAGCTGACCGAAGGGCATTAACGTTTTATTTGTGATTCACTTTTCCTTCGTACAACCTCTCCGTCATTGCTTCGCAATGCCACCTCCCCTTGTAGGGGAGGCTTTGGCAGTCCTCGCAAAGTCAATGGTTTCGCCAGAGGCTCCCCTACCAGGGGAGCTGTCGAGCGTGAGCGAGACTGAGAGGTTGTACGGAGGATTTTTTATCACTTCGCTCAAATTGACGAGAAAAATTTCGTACAAGTTCACAAACCGCTCCGGCTGCTGTGGTATACTGCAACCAACGATTTCGAAAGGAGCCTTCTCTGATGGACCAGTCCACCCCGCAGCAGCCGTCCCGCAAAAAAACGATCCTCTCGCTCACCGTTCTGGTGGTGCTCACCGGCATCGTCTTCTGGATCTTCCAGCGCCACTGGGCCGAGATCTCTGCCGCGCTGGCACAGCTGCGCTTCTGGCAGGTGCTGCTCGTGCTGGCCGTGGGCCTGACCTACCCGGTGCTGGAAGGTCTGGTCAGCTGGGTCATCATCCGCAGCCGGATGCCCGGCTTCACCGTGCGGCAGGCGCTGGAATCGTCGTTCATGGGCACCTTCGGCAACGTCATCTGCCTGGGTGCCGGTGCCATGCCGATGCAGTCCTACTACCTCTACCGCAGCGGCCTGCCGCTTGGCCCCGGCGTGGGTCTGATGACCCTGCAATACGTCTTCCACAAGACCACCGTTCTGCTTTACGCCACCGTGATGCTGTTGCTGCAGCACCGGTGGCTCGCCGCCAACACCTCCGGCGTGATGAACTATCTGCCCATGGCCTATGCCGTGGTGGCCGTCATCATCGTGGCACTGGTGCTGGTCTGCGTATCGCCCCTCATCCAGCGGCTGGCCCGCTGGGCGTTGGGCTACCTGCCCAGGACTGACTCCTGGCAGACCCGCCGGGAAAAATGGCTGGAGCAGCTGGACACCCTCGGCACCGAGAGCCGCCACCTCCTCGCCGACAAGGGCCGCTGCATCCAGATCTTCGCGCTGCACACCCTCAAGCTCTTTCTGATGTACACCTTGCCCTATCTCTGCATCCGGTTCATGGGCCTGCCCTGCGGCCTCAGCTTCTGGCAGGTGCAGCTGCTCGCCAGCCTGATGCTCTTCCTCTCCAATGCCCTGCCCAACGTGGCCGGTATGGGTTCCATCGAGACGGCTTTTCTCCTCGTCTTCGGCTCCTTCATGACCCGCGGCGAGGCCATGAGCACCCTGATGCTCTTCCGCATCGCCAGCTACTACTTCGTCTTCGGCTTCTCCGCCGTGGCATCGCTGTTTGCCCAGAAACATCTGGACCGGATGGATGCACAGAAATAGACCGTTACAAAACAAAAATCGGGGCACACAGGTGGTCAAGCTGTGCGTCCCGTTTTTGTTTTCTGTTTTCGCAAAGGCCGCTGTACCAGAGCCGCCTTTGCCGCGCAGGAGGGGCGGAGCAAACCAGAATGCCGCACCCTGCCAAAAGAAAAAGAGAGTATGGAATGGAGGAATCGGAACCCTTTGCAGAGGGTTTCGCAGCCTCGGTTAGATTTAACTAACCTTGCCGTGACAACAGGATACCATAGTTTGTCATGCCTGTCAAGCCCCGATTTGAAATTTTTTTGCGCAAAAAGCTTTTTCTCCAAAAATTGGACACTTGCACTAAGAAACCTTTCCCGCCTTTGTGTAAAATCCATCCGTTCCCTCTTGCTTTTTGCAAAAAACACTGATATTATATTCTTGAGGCTGCTGGGTGTCTGCATCTGCCTGCGCCTTGCAGCTCATTCGTACGCCCCCAGAAAACCGCCGAGAAGCGGTTTTTCAAAGGCTCATTAGTTAGAATATGCTAACCATTGAGGAAATGGTAAAGAGCAAGGAGGTTCCAATGATCGATTTTGAACAGTGGGAAGGCTTTGAGGGCCGCATCTGGAAAGAGGAAGTCAACGTCCGCGACTTCATCCAGAAGAACTATACCCCGTACGACGGCGACGAGTCGTTCCTGGCCGGCCCCACCGAGGCGACCAACCAGCTGTGGGGAGCTTTGCAGAAGCTCCAGAAGGAAGAGCGCGCCAAGGGCGGTGTGCTGGATATGGAGACAGAGGTCGTCAGCAGCCTGACTTCTTACGGCCCCGGCTACATCGACGAATCGCTGAAGGATCTGGAGCAGATCGTCGGTCTGCAGACGGATAAGCCCCTCAAGCGCGCCTTCATGCCCTACGGCGGCATCAAGATGGCAGAGCAGGCCTGCACCACCTACGGCTACCAGCCCAGCGAAGAGCTGCACAAGATCTTCACCGACTACACCCGCACCCACAATCAGGCCGTCTTCGACGCTTACACCCCCGAAATGAAGAAGGCCCGTCACACCCATATCATCACCGGCCTGCCCGACACCTACGGCCGCGGCCGCATCGTCGGCGACTACCGCCGCGTGGCACTGTACGGCATCGACGCGCTGATCCGGTTCAAGCAGGAAGACCTCGCCAACTGCGGCGACGGCACCATGACCGATGACGTCATCCGCCTGCGCGAGGAGATCGCCCGCCAGATCAGCGCTCTCAAGGGCATGAAGAAGATGGCCGAGGCCTATGGCTACGACATCTCTCAGCCTGCAAAGAACGCCAAGGAAGCCTGCCAGTGGCTCTACTTCGGCTACCTGGCCGCCATCAAGACCCAGAACGGCGCTGCCATGAGCGTGGGCCGCATCTCCACCTTCCTGGATATCTACATCCAGCGCGACCTCGACCAGGGCATCCTGACCGAGAGCGAGGCCCAGGAGCTTATCGACCACATGGTCATGAAGTTCCGCATGGTCAAGTTCGCCCGCATTCCCAGCTACAACCAGCTCTTCTCCGGCGACCCGGTCTGGGCCACCCTGGAAGTGGGCGGCATCGGCATGGACGGCCGCAGCATGGTCACCAAGAACTGCTACCGCTTCCTCCACACGCTGGAAAACATGGGTCCTGCCCCGGAGCCGAACCTGACCGTTCTCTACTCCTCTGCCCTGCCCGAAGCCTTCAAGAAGTACGCCGCCAAGGTCTCCATCGACACCAGCTCCGTCCAGTATGAGAACGACGATGTGATGAAGCCCGTCTGGGGCGACGACTACTCCATCTGCTGCTGCGTGTCTGCTACCCAGACCGGCAAGGAGATGCAGTTCTTCGGCGCTCGCGCGAACCTGCTGAAGGCGCTGCTGTACGCCATCAACGGCGGCATGGACGAGAAGCTGAAGACCCAGGTTGGTCCCTGCTACGCGCCCATCACCACCGATGAACTGACTTGGGACATCGTCAAGCCCGCTTATCTGCGTATGCTCGACTGGCTGGCTGGCCTGTATGTCAACGTGCTGAACCTGATCCACTACATGCACGACAAGTACTACTACGAAGCGGCTGAAATGGCGCTGATCGATACCCATGTGAAGCGCTCCTTCGCGACCGGTATCGCCGGCTTCTCTCACTGCGTTGACTCCATCAGCGCTTTGAAGTATGCCAAGGTCACCGCTATCCGCGACGAGTCCGGCATGGTTTACGACTACAAGACCGAGGGCGAGTTCCCGAAGTACGGCAACGACGACGACCGTGCGGACGACATCGCCAAGTGGCTGCTGAAGACCTTCATCGACATGGTGAAGAAGCATCACACCTACCGCGATTCCGAGCCCAGCACCTCCATCCTGACCATCACCTCCAACGTCGTGTACGGCAAGGCCACCGGTTCTACGCCTGACGGCCGCCGCGCTTGGACGCCCCTCGCGCCCGGTGCGAACCCCTCCTACGGCGCGGAGCAGAATGGTCTGGTTGCGTCCCTGAACTCCACCGCGAAGCTGCCCTATCACTGGGCACTGGACGGCATCTCCAACACCCAGACCATCAACCCCGACGCTCTGGGCCACAGCGAGGGCGAGCGCATCGAGAACCTGGTCCAGGTCATGGACGGCTACTTCGACCAGGGTGCCCACCACCTGAACGTCAACGTCTTCGGCAAGGAGAAGCTGCTGGACGCCATGGAGCACCCGGAAAAGGAAGAATACGCAAACTTCACCATCCGCGTCTCCGGCTACGCGGTCAAGTTCATCGACCTGACCCGCGAGCAGCAGATGGACGTCATCTCCCGCACCTGCCATGCAGCCCTGTAACCCCATCGGGTACGTCCACTCGCTGGAGAGCTTCGGCTCCGTGGACGGGCCCGGCGTCCGGTTTGTGGTCTTTTTGCAGGGCTGCGCGCTGCGCTGCAAGTACTGCCACAACCCGGAGACCTGGGCCGACGGCGGCGAGGAGTGGACCCCGGAACAGCTGTTCCAGCGGGTCTACCGCTACCGCAATTACTGGGGCAAAAAGGGCGGCATCACCGTCAGCGGCGGCGAACCGCTGCGGCAGATGGACTTCGTGACCCGCTTGTTCCAGCTGGCCCGCGCCAAAGGCGTGCATACCGCGCTGGATACCGCCGGGGAGCCGTTCCGGCAGGACCCGGCGTATCTCGCCCGTTTCGACGCGCTCATGCAGTCCACCAGCCTGGTCATCCTCGACCTGAAAGAGATCGACCCCGAAAAGCACCGCCAGCTCACCGGCAGGGACAACGCCAACATCCTTGCCATGGCCCGGCACATCTCCGACCTGGGCGTCCCGCTCTGGATCCGGCATGTTCTGGTGCCCGGCCTGACCGACGACGAAGAGGGTCTGCGCAGGACCGCAGACTTCATCCGTTCGCTGAAGACCGTGCAGCGGGTGGAGGTGCTGCCCTATCACACACTGGGGCTGTTCAAGTGGCAGAAGCTGAACATCCCCTACCCCCTGCCCGACGCGGTTCCGCCCACTGCGGAACAGGTCCGCCGGGCTGAGGACCTGCTGGAGGTCCGGAGATCCCCCGGCTGACGGTCCTCTCTGAATCAAACCACCCCCGCCCTTCGGCGCGTTGCAGCGCTCTGAGGGGCGGGGGTGTTGTTTTTCCGGCCTTTTCCGTACACCAAAACAGCCACCGCACCAAACGTGCAGTGGCTGTTCGTGTTTCAGTCTGCGGCTTCGCCTTCCGCAGCCTCATATTCTGCAAAGCTGTCGTTTTCTTCCTCCAGCAGTGCGGTGGCTTCGGTCTGTTGGGCCATCCGATCCGCAGACCAGTCCAGCTGGACTTCGCCGTTCAGCGTCAGGGTGTAGCTGCACCCCGGCTTCACGCTCCCGCTGTTCAGGTCTTCTTCCGCGTTCCCTGCGGTGCCGTCGTAGAAGAAGGTCACAGAAGCAGGCCGGGCCGCCTGTTTCTGGATGATGTCGGTCAGCTTCCGGCAGTCCATGGCAAACGCCGCCTTCTTCTCATAGGGGCCGAACAGTTCGATGTTCAGCTGCAATGTGCCAAGGCCGCTGTTGAGTTCCGCTGCGGCAGCGTCCACCGTCTCGGCATCGCCGTAGTAGTTTTGCAGCCAGGCGGAAAGGTTCCGCAGTTCGATCTCCGGGGCTTCTTTATCAATGGCATGGTACAGCCCCTCTTCGTATTCAGCGGTGATCCTGGTCACCCGCATTTCGTTTTCGGGGCCGAAGCGGTCCAGCATCATAGGCAGTGCCCCCATGCACAGGCAGACGCCCATCAGCAGCAGGCAGTAGAAGACGGACAGGAAATCGTACTTCCACTTTTCCGGCTTCGCTGCAAAGTAGAGCACCTCGCCGCCCAGCAGGCAGAGCCCTGCCGCCGGGGCGATCTTGAGGGCCAGCTCCCAGTTGAATTGCGGCACGAAATAATAGCAGAGGAAGAACACGCCCACCGCCATCAGGCCGAAGCCCAGCGTCAGGCTGCCCACCCGGCGCACCGGGGCTTTCTCGGTCTTATTCGATTCCATCGTCGCCCTCCGTGGTGTCGCCGGTCTCCGTCTCCCCAGCAGTCGCTTCGTCGTCCTCTGCGTTCCTGCGGTTGATGCTGTTCAGGATGGCCTGCACATTCACCTTTTTGGGGGCAGGCTGGTATTCGGTGAAGTCTTCTTCCGCCGGTTCGGTCTTCGGGGCGCTCTTTTTTGCGGTCCTGGGGCCTTTGACCAGCCAGATGCCGCAGACGATGAGCACGACGCAGACCAGAACTTCCGGCAGCTGATCCATCACCAGATAGAGTGCCCGGAAGATCGGGCTCTCCTTGCCCCAGCGCCAGAGCAGGTCGCCAAGGGTGTTCATGAGGATGTTCTGGTAGGCCACCATGCCACCGAATGCGATGAGCAGCCAGCCCAGCAGCTTGTGCCGCTCGGCCATCAGCTGTTCCAGCCGCCGGTCCCTCATGTCAAAGTGGATGAGATAATCGTCCGCCGGTGCGGCGTCCAGGCCGATCTGCGCCCGCAGATTGAAGGTATCGAAAAAGCTGTACATATAAATGATGGGTGCGCCGATATAAAAGATCGCGATCTGCGTCCAGGCCCCCAGGAAGGTGGACAGGCAGAACATCGTGATGAGCGACAGGCCGCGCTTCATATAGCCCTGATACATCTCACCTGCGCCCGGAATCAGCGCAAACAGCAGGGTCAGAATTCCGTTCTTTTTCATAAGTGGATTCCCTCATTTCTCAAGTATTTGGGGTCGTGCGGGGGCTGTTCGTTACGCCGTCCAGCAGTTTTTGCAGCGGTCCGGGGAGCTTGCCCGTGCTCTCGCGGTCGGCCCGCGTCTCCACCGGCTTGCCGAGCGGTTCCGGCTTCTGCGGCTCCGGTTCGGCATCCTGGCTCTGGGCAGGAGGAAGGATGGTGCTCAGTTCACTTCCCAGCCGGGTGATCTGCCCCAGCGTCCCGGCTTTCCACATCGACAGGGCCAGCACCGCCGCCACGCTGGCCACAGCCACCCGGCCATAGGTGTTCTGCATCAGCCGCACCCAGATGGTGCTCATCACGGTGCCGCGCATCGACCGGGGCGGCGTTTCCAGTACATCGGCTGTCAGCAGAGCCGTATAGCGGTCCATGCAGGCATCGCAGTAGGACAAATGCTCTGCCGTCTCCAGCCTCCCCAATTCGTCCAGCTGCCCCGCCATCAGGGCGTGGAGGCCCTCGTCCGTCAGGCATCCATCATCCCGAAACCATTCCATCTTCGCTCCTCCTTTCCTGGCGGATCGTTTCCGCCAGCATCTTCTTTGCCCGGTAGACCTGTGCTTCCACCGTCTTTTGCGGCCGCCCGCAGAGGGCAGCGGCTTCGGCAGCGGTGTGCTGTTCCAGCAGCATCAGGCGGCAGGGCGTCTTGTAGGGTTCCCGCAGGTTCAGGATCATGTCGGTCAGCCGCGCCTCGCCCAGCTCCTCCAGCACCCGCTGTTCCGGCTCATAACCGGGCGGGGCACCTTCCAGTGCCAGCACATCGTCGCCGGGGGTATTCACCCGCCGCACCCACGCGCTGCGCAGATGATCCTTCGCCTTGTTGGAGGCAATGCGCGCCAGCCATTGCTTTTCGTAGCCGGGCGGGCAGCGGTCGATGGCCCGCCACGCCGCCAGGAACGTTTCCTGGGCCAGGTCCTGCGCATCGCCTGCATCCGGCACGAGCTGGTGGCAGACGGTGTAGACGAGCCCCTGATACTTCTGCACCAGCGCGCTGAATTCCAGTGTGGTCAACGGTCCGCAGGACCTCCTTTCTGCAATGTCCGGGGCGGTTTTGCTGCCCCTCTGTCTCTTCATACGAAACAGGCCGAACGTTTCCTGCAAAAGATTCCAAAATTTTTCTGCCTGCCGCCCTACTGGCAAAGCAGGAAGCGTTCTGTTATAATGATACTATCACAAAAACCGCAGGAGGAAAAGCCGATGGCCTCAAATACGAAGCAGGCATTGCTGCAGGCGCTTTCCGCCGCCGAGGGCGGCTACATCTCCGGCCAGCGGCTGGCCGAGACGCTCGGCGTGAGCCGCGCCGCCGTCCACAAAGCCGCTGCCGCCCTTGCGGCCCAGGGCTACGCGCTGCACTCCGCCCCCCGCCGGGGCTACCGGCTGACCGGCGGCGACCCGTTCTGTGCCGAGGCCGTGGGCAGCTACCCTGCGCCCATCTACCTCTACGACAGCCTCGAAAGCTCCAACCTGACGGCCAAGCAGCTGGCGCTGACCGGTGCCCCGCACGGGACGCTGGTGCTCACCAGCCACCAGCAGGCCGGGCGCGGGCGGATGGGCCGGGTCTTCGAAAGCCCTGCCGGCAAGGGCGTTTACCTTTCGCTGCTGCTCCGCCCGGACCTTTCCGCCGCCGATGCCCAGACCGTGACCATCGGGGCCGCTGTCGCTGTGGCGCGGGCCGTGAAGGCCCTCTGCGGGCTGGAGCTGAGCATCAAGTGGGTGAACGACCTCTACTATCAGGGCAGGAAGGTCTGCGGCATCCTGACCGAGGCGGGCACCGACATCGAGAGCGGCCAGCTGGAATGGCTGGTGGTGGGCATCGGCCTCAACCTCACCACGTCCCCTGCCGACTGGCCGGAGGAGCTGGCCCGCACCGCAGGCAGCCTGTATCCGGGCGGCCCCGCCCCCGTTGGCCGCGCCGCACTGGCTGGGGCCATTGCGCGGGAGCTTCTGGGCCTCTGCCCGGACTTTTCGTGCCTCGACGAATACCGCGCCCTCTGCTTCGTGCCCGGCCACTGGGTCACGGTCTGCACCAACCGCGAGACCTACGCCGCCAAAGCCCTGTTCATCGACGGCTGCGGCCAGCTCGTCGTCGAGCGCGAGAACGGCCGCACTGTCGCCCTGCGCCACGGCGAGGTCAGCATCCGCCCCGCCCGCACGACCTGAACCGGGCCTGAAAGCAGGGGATTCTTCCGCCAAAAACTTTTTTCAAAAAAGCGCTTGACATTTCCGGTTTCCATGGTATAATTACTATCGTTCCGAGCGACACGGCTCACGAACGAAAACAAAATATGCGGATATGGCGGAATTGGCAGACGCGTTAGATTCAGGTTCTAATCGGGGCAACTCGGTGGAGGTTCAAGTCCTCTTATCCGCACCATCTTCTGAAAAGACCTTGTAGACTTCAAAGTTTACAAGGTCTTTTGTTTTACCTTCTGGCAAAAAGATACTCGTCGAACTTCTTCGTTCTCTGCGAATAGTCCGACGAGTGTTTTTTATTTGCTGAAAGGAACCCGCTATGGAAAAAATCAAAATGCAGCCGACCCGACCGGAAGATGCCCTGCTGACCGATGCCTTTGCCGACTTTCTGGAAAAGTGCAGAGCTAAGAATCTGTCTGAGAAAACGCTGAACATCTATACTGTCCACTTCAAGTTCTTCAGGGAATACCTCAGCGACCCGGATAAAAAGGCTTCTGACATCACGGAGGACACCTTAGAGGGCTTTATCCTCTATCTTCAGAACCGGGGCTGTAACGACATCACGGTTCAGTCCTATATGCGGGGAGTGCGCTGTTTCTGCTATTATCTGATGGAAGAAGGGTATCTCCAGCGCTTCAAAATCAAACTCCCCAAAGCGGATAAGCGTATCAAGGAAACCTACACGGATACCGAACTGAAGAAACTTCTCAAAAAGCCGAATGTAAAAACCTGCGAGTTCAACGAATATAAGACCTGGGTGTTCTCCAACTATCTTCTGGCGACTGGAAACCGTATCTCTACGGTTCTGAGCCTTCAAATCAAAGACCTTGATTTTGAGAATGAAACGATTCAACTGAACAAGTGTAAGAACCGCAAGGCTCAAATCGTGCCGATGGCTTCTTCCCTGAAGGTGATCCTAAAAGAATATCTGACCTATCGGAAAGGTTCCCCTGACGACTATGTATTCTGTAACTCGTATGGAGGAAAGGGCGATATTCGCTCCTATCAGGAAATGCTGGCGAAGTATAATCGAAAGCGTGGAGTTTCCAAGACCTCAGCTCACCTGTACCGTCATACCTTTGCGAAGCGCTGGATTCTGAATGGTGGAGATATTTTCCGCCTTCAAAAGCTTTTAGGTCATAGTAATCTGGATATTGTAAAAGAATATGTAAATATGTTTGGTCGTGACCTGACGAAGGATTATACAAGCTTTAATCCTCTGGATACGCTGGGAACTGTTCGGACTGCTGGAAAAATAGGATTTGGAAAGTGATTTCCGGAGATACGGAGATAAATTTTGAAAGCTTATTGATTTAAGACGTAAGTATTAGGCTCTATCTCGGGGAATGGCCTTTTTCCCTAACGGGGGCCATTCCCCGAGATAGAGGCTACGCTAAAGCGTAGCCTTTCTATATAGTTATATTGTAAGTTAGTGAAAAAGATAAAAATAGAAAATCTAGAAACTCTGAAAGTCAGAAAGCCTAGCCCTATAAAACTGTTGCTGTTCTCACTATATCTCGCTATGGAAAAACTGTCGCCTGTAGGCACCAGCCTTGCGAAGCAAGGTAAATAGACCCCCAAAAGCTTTACTTTCGGAAAATTATCTCCGTACCTCCGGCAGGCATCAAATCTTACCGTCCGTATAGGAGAATAAGAGCTTCAGCATATTTACAGCTAGTTCTTTTTCTTCTACCGTCTTTCCACGAAAAAGCTGAGTAAGGATATTCAGGTTGTTATCTTCATCGGTTACAATATAGTCCGTCAAGAGAAAATCTACTGTCACCCCCAGATAATTCGCCAGAGGAATCAGCTTGTCCAGCGTAATACAACGCTCACCACGTTCAATCTGACCTAAATAAGCGGTAGAGATACCCACTTTTTCCGAAAGCTTCTCTTGGGTAAGATTCAGACGCAGCCGTTCTTCCTTAATACGTTTTCCCAGTCTGGTATAATCCATAAGCGCACTCCTCAATACAGCTATCAGCATAAGAAAATGATACATTTCGTCGGCATCAGTGGTAATATGCTGAAAGCTGTATTTTCGTATGCTTATAGTTGCTTTTCTTGCAAGGCTATGCTATTATGAGGGTAACATACAAAAGGAGGGCGAGTTTTATGAAGGTCGTTTTAAGCCGAAAAGGAATGGACAGCAGAGCGGGTGGCATCCCCAGCCCGATTTTACCGGACGGCACGCTGTTGTCCCTTCCTATTCCAAACGAAAAAAGCGGTGTCCCCTATGGAGATTTGGTCTATAAGGGGCGTACTTATCAGCAGATCATCCAGCAGATTCACCCGACTTTTGATTTTCAGAAGCATCCGTTCTGTCACCTTGACCCGGATATTTACGGTGTATTGAAGAATAAGCACGCCGGGTGGAAGCCTGCTTTTGGTCAGTACGAAATCCCGGCAAAGCATCTGGATGGGCAGGGCGTAGACGTAGGCGATGTCTTTTTGTTCTATGGAATGTTCCGTCAGACTGAAAAACTTCCAGACGGAACGCTCCATTTTGTAAAGGGTGCGCCCATCCAGCATATCATCTATGGCTATATGGTAGTAAGCGAAATCCTGAAAGACCAGGATGGGCCGCGCTGCGGATGATTTCCAGAGAGGCTTTCAGTTCGGCCAGTTCCCGGCCGGAACTCCACCCAGCCACATAGCCAAAGGAATACTCGGATGTGTCCAGCCCGTAGTGCTGGCAGACAGCATAGGCCACGCTTTCGGCCTGCACCTCGCGGGTGCGGCTGTCCGGGCGGTTGGTCTGTTCCGGGGCGTTCGGGTCGATGGCGTGGAGCTTGGCGTGGGCAATCTCGTGGATGGCAGTCTTGATGGTCTGTAACTGGCTCATGCCCTCTTGGATGGCAATGCGGTTGTCGA
>OIYY01000661.1_pt1 | contig 22829 bp, 19 predicted proteins | sample 1588341 | NCBI WGS metagenome assembly OIYY01 (sample SAMN03283287) | human gut metagenome | biome: human-associated habitat; material: feces | host: Homo sapiens | place: Peru | collected 2012 | reverse complement strand
TGATAAAAAAGAATATTATATCAAAAATAAAGAGGCAATTGATAAAATGGTCACAGATAAAATAGAAAAAAGTAAAAAATTTCAAAAGTATAATATTCCAATTAATTTCTTGAATTTAACAAGAGTATCATTAAAAAATCAAAGACGGATATTAGAGTATGTTTTTGATTTAAAAAGATGCTAGCATAAAGCTTAAAAGAGTTACATTGTAAATGCGAAGTAACTCTTTTAAACTATTTTTTTATCTAATAACCAACTTATTAAACTTAGAATTGATATAATTTTTCAACTTAACCATAAACTCATCTGGTTGGATTTCTTTTTTAGCAACCATATCTAACCCCTTCTCCCAACTAGCAGTAAGCTTAGGATTAAGCATATCAGGCATAGAAAAATTAACAATATCATAAATAATTTCACCTTTATTTGTAGGAGTAATAATTTGAGTCTTTTTATTTATTTCAATATATTTAATTCTTTCCAATTTTTCAATAATTCCACCACGAGTAGCACTTGTACCAATTCCGGCACCTTTTATTTGTTCACGAAGTTCTTCATCTTCAATAAGTTTTCCTGCATTTTCCATAGCAAGAATTATTGAACCAGAATTATATCTTGAAGGTGGTGATGTTTCCGCTTCTTTTATTTCATAATTCTTTACTAAAACTTCTTGACCTTTTTTTAATTTTTTCAAAATTTCTAAATTTGTATCATCTGTTTTTTCCACATTTTGTGCATCTTCTGTGGATTTCTCAGTTGTATTTTTCCCTGTTGATTTTGCAATTTCTAAATATCCTCTGTTAATACAAACTTTTCCACTTGCATAAAATGTTTCACCTTCTACATCAACTGTTACTTGTACTTTACTGTATTCTGCAGGTGGATAAAAAATTGCTAAAAATCTTTTTACTATCAATTTATAAATTTGCTTTTGCAATTCTGGTAATTTATCATAGTTTTCATATCCTTGACCTGTTGGAATTATTGCATAGTGGTCTGTTATTTTGCTATCATTTACATATTTTGTTTTTGTCAAATTATTTGTTGGATATTTTTCTTCTACCATTTTCTTTACAAATCCTTGTATTTCTTCATCTTTAAATCCCTTGGCAATTCCATTTAAATTTTTAGAAATTTCTTTAGCAACTGCAGTTGATAGTACTCTTGCATCAGTTCTTGGATATGTAACCAATTTCTTTTCATATAAATTTTGAATAACATCTAGTGTCTCTTCTGGCTTTATTTTAAACCTTTTTGTACACTCATTTTGAATTTCTGCTAAGTTGAATAACAATGGAGCATTTTCTTTTTGTTTTGATTTTTTTAATTCTGTAATTATCGCTTTTTTTCCTTGCAATGAAACAATAAAATCTTTTGCTTTTTGCTCACTTTTAAAGCCTGTTTCATTATATAATAATGGTGATTCAAACAATTTTGATTTTTCGTTTACTTTCCATTCTGCTTTAAATGCTGAATTTTCATCACCAAATTCTCCAACTATTTTATAATATTTTGTCTTAACAAAATTTCTAATTTCTCTTTCTCTTGAAACTATCATTCCCAAAACACAAGTCATAACACGTCCAACTGAAATTGAGGCCTTTTCTTCATTTATTTTATTTGCTAATGTTCTCCCTTGTGTAATTGACAATAATCTTGAAAAATTAATTCCTATTAAATAATCTTCTTTTGCTCTTAAATATGCACTATCTGAAAGGCTATCATATTCAGAAGAATCTTTTGCCTCTCTTATTCCCCTTAATATTTCCTCTTCTGTTTGTGAGTCTATCCACACTCTTTTAACTTTTGCTTTTGGATTTGGATGTGCCATCATTAAAACAAGCCTTTGAATATATTCTCCTTCTCGCCCAGAGTCCCCTGCATTGTAGATTTCTTCTACATCTTCTCTTTGCATTAACCCCTGTACAATATTAAATTGATTTTGAACATTTGATATTACTTCATATTTCCATTCTTTTGGTATAAATGGTAATGTATCTAATCTCCAAAATTTCAGTTTTTCATCATATTTTTCTGGATAACTCATTGTTACTAAATGTCCTACACACCACGTTATTATCCAATCATTTGATTCTATATATCCATTTTTTCTTGGTGCTGTTATTTTTAATGCTTTTGCAAATTCCATTGCTACTGACGGCTTTTCTGTTATTAATAATTTTTTGCTCATTTTATCATCCTTTTTCTTCTAGATATTTTTTTGCAATTTCATAAATTTCATTATATCTTTCCATTGTTTTTTTATCTTTAAATGTAAATCTCTTATATAATTTTTCTAGATATCCATTTTCCTTTATAATCTTTAAAGATTCTGTAAAATTAAAATCATATACATATGCAAAATGACTTACCAATATATCTGCACTAGTTTCTCTATTTTTATAGTCTATTGTCCTGTCTTGAGTAAATTCTCTATAGATTTCGTCTGTTATTATATCATTTGATAAATCAGCCTTTTCCCATATTGCCTTTTTATCTCCTACTGTTAATATTGCAAAAATATCTATTTTATCTGCATCTCTTATTATTCTTGCATGTAAATTTTGTCTCTCTGTTAGACCATCCTGAATTTTTGCTCTATTATGATTCAGAATTGATAATTTAATAATCTCATCAAATTCATCAGTTTCTATAAAATTTCTAATTAATCCATCTTCAAATAAAACTTTTACACCATATTCCCCATGGTTTATACTATCTTTGTCAACAAAAGTATGATATAGCCTTACTTGTTCAAATCTCCCAATATCATGCAATAGCCCTATTAATTCAGCAAGTTGTATATCCTCTTCACTTAAGTTTTGTTGTATTGCTATTTTTTTTGCTATTTGTGATACTCTTTCAATATGTGCAATTTTTAATCTTATTTTTTCATCTTCTGGATTATATTTTCTTACATATTCTTTAAATGCTTGTTTTGCTTTTTTTATATCTATGTTCATTGTTTACTTCCCTTCTTTTCTAATGGATTATATCATATTAAAAAATTTTTTCAAGTCATAGTTTGTTACAATGTAATTAATTTTACCAAAAGTATTGAAACATCTATATTTTTGGTATATAATAGCACTTATCATAGATAATGCGAAAGGAGCACAAAAATGGCTTACAATTTTAAAGAAATAGAAAAAAAGTGGCAAGAAAAATGGGACAAAGAAGGAACATTTAATGCCAAAAATGATTATACAATGAAAAAATGGTACGGACTAATAGAATTTCCATATCCATCAGGACAAGGTCTACACGTTGGACATCCTCGTAGTTACACAGCATTAGATATTATTGCAAGAAAAAGAAGACTACAAGGATATAATGTTTTATTCCCAATAGGATTTGATGCATTTGGTTTACCTGCTGAAAACTATGCAATAAAGACAAATGTACATCCTAAAATAACAACAGCTCAAAATATAGCACACTTTACAGAACAATTAAAATCTTTAGGTTTTTCTTTTGACTGGTCTAGAAAAATTGACACAACAGACCCTGAATATTATAAATGGACACAATGGATTTTCATTCAACTATATAAACACGGTCTAGCATATAAAACAACAATGCCTATCAACTTCTGTACAGGTTGTAAAGTTGGTTTAGCAAATGAAGAAGTTGTTAACGGTGTTTGTGAAAGATGTGGAAGCCCTGTTGTACAAAAAGAAAAATCTGAATGGATGCTAAAAATTACTGATTATGCTCAAAAATTAATAGATGATTTAGACGATGTTGATTTCTTAGAGAAAATCAAAGTTCAACAAAAAAATTGGATTGGTAGATCAGAAGGTGCAGAAGTTAATTTCAAAATTACTAATATGAATAAAAATTTAACTGTTTACACAACAAGACCTGACACTTTATTTGGGGCAACCTATATGGTTATCTCACCAGAACATCCTATTTTAAAAGAGTTAGAAGATAAAATTGAAAACTTAGATGAAGTTCAAGAATATCAAAAACAAGCAAGTTTAAAATCTGCATTTGAGCGTTCTGAATTAAATAAAGAAAAAACTGGTGTTGAAATTAAAGGTATTACAGCTATTAATCCATTAACAAATAAAGAAATTCCAATTTGGATTTCTGATTATGTTTTAATTACATATGGTACTGGTGCAATAATGGCTGTTCCTGCTCATGATACTCGTGATTATGAATTTGCTAAAAAATTCAATTTACCAATTGTTCAAGTTGTTGATGGTGAAAATGTTGATTTATCAAAAGAGGCATTTACAGATGTTGCAACAGGTAAACTTATCAATTCTGATTTCTTAAATGGTTTAGAAGTTGCTGAAGCTAAAAAGGCTGTTATAAAATACTTAGAAGATAATCATATTGGTACTAAAAAAGTTAATTACAAATTGCGTGACTGGGTATTTTCTCGTCAAAGATATTGGGGTGAACCTATTCCAATGGTTTATTGTGAAGACTGCGGTTGGGTTCCACTTGACGAAAAAGACTTACCTTTAAGATTACCAGAAGTTGAAGAATTTACACCTGGAGAAAATGGTGAATCACCTTTAGCAAAACAAACAGACTGGATTAATACAACTTGTCCTCATTGTGGTAAACCTGCAAAAAGAGAGACAGATACAATGCCTCAATGGGCTGGTTCTTCTTGGTATTTCTTAAGATATATGGACCCACATAATGATAAAGAACTTGCGTCAAAAGAAGCCTTAGAATATTGGTCACCTGTTGACTGGTACAATGGTGGTATGGAACATACAACTTTACATTTATTATATTCAAGATTTTGGCATAAATTCTTATATGATATTGGTGTTGTTCCTACAAAAGAACCATATCAAAAACGTACTTCTCATGGAATGATTCTGGGAACAAATGGTGAAAAAATGTCTAAATCTAAAGGAAACGTCATTAACCCAGATGATATAGTAAATGAATTTGGTGCAGATACTTTCAGAGTTTATGAAATGTTCATGGGACCATTTGACCAAGTTGCTGCATGGTCTATGGAAAGTATCCGTGGATGTGGTAAATTCTTAGACAGAGTTTGGAATATGCAAAATATGTTAGTTGATGGCGATTCATATTCACCAGAAGCTGAAAAAATTATGCATAAAGCAATTAAAAAAGTTTCACAAGATATTGAGGATATGAAATTTAACACTTCTGTATCTACATTTATGACAATGGTTAACGAATTTTACAAAATTGGTAAAATTAATAAAGCTGAATTCAAAACATTCTTAACTTTATTAAACCCATTTGCACCACACATCACTGAAGAACTTAATAAAATTGCTGGTTTTGAAGCCGATATTTCTACATACTCTTGGCCAGAATATGATGAAGAAAAAACTGTTGATAATGAAATTACATTACCTATTCAATTTAATGGAAAATTAAAGGCAACTATAACTATTTCTGTTGATGAAGATGAATCTTCTGTTAAAGAAAAAGTTCATAATGCTATTGATTCTAAATTGGATGGTAAGACTATTGTTAAAGAGATTTATGTTAAAAATAAAATTTATAATGTTGTTGTTAAATAATATTTATAAAATTTAATAAATGTGATTTGCATTGACTTTATATATGTTGAGTAAAATGTAATTTGCATTTGTGATATAATATTATATACCCTATTGAATCTTGAAGTTCAATAGGGTATTACTTTAAAATTAATACGCTTGAACTACTGAATTTAAAGCATAGATTTTGTTATCATGATCATCTAATCTTTCTTCGCATTTTTCTATCTTGCTATTTTCTGAATCAAATTTTTTTATATGTCCTGTGACTACGTCTAATAAAACTTGCAGTTTTTCTCCATGGTCATTTTCTATTACAGCTACTGATTGGCTTATTTTGTCTAACCTATTATCCATGTTTTGTTGTCTTTCTTCAATTTTATCAACTCTGTTTATTAGTTTTTCTTGACCATCAAATAATTGTTTTTGACCTCTAAATAATTCTTCTTGACCCTTAAATAATTTTTCCTGTCCTTTCTTTAAGTCAAATAATATCTTATCTCTCTCTTCTTGTCCTTTCTTTAAGTCAAATAATATTTTATCCCTCTCTTCTTGACCTTTCTTTAAGTCAAATAATATTTTGTCTCTTTCTTCTTGACCTTTCTTTAAATCCAATAACATTTCTTTTATTTCATTATCTGCCATTTCTACTCCTCCTTCCCTATATATTCAAAATCTTTTTTCATAATACTAAAACAAAAATATGATATTATCAGTATTACTTTTTCAATTTTGTGCTATCATTATACATCATCAATATTTGTGTGTCAATAAAAATATTTCGACATTTTTTGACAATTACATAAAAATGGTTACAATTCATAGTCTAAGAAAATTTTTGTATAATAAATAAAGTACAAGAAAAATAATCTCTCTTGCACTTTGTTTTTATTGTTTCGTCGGAATACGAATAACAACTTCTGTACCCTCTCCAACTTTACTTTTAATATCAATACTTCCACCATTTTTATCTAAAATTTCTTTAGCAATAGAAAGCCCTAAACCAGTACCACCCATTTCTCTAGTACGCGCTTTATCAACTCTATAAAATCTTTCAAAAATTCTAGATAAATCATCTTCCGGAATACCTATACCATTATCAAATATCTTAATATAAGCATCATTATAAACAAAACCAACATAAATTTTTATTTCACCATTATCTGGTGTATATTTAATACTATTTGTTAATATATTTAAAACTACACGTTCTATATCATCTTTATCAGCATAAACTGGTGGAACATCTGCTGTAACAAATGAATTTACCTTATGTCCTTTTTTCTTTATTTCAATTGCCAGTTTTTCCTGGCACATTTTAACTAGTTCTCCTAAATCAAATGTTTCTTTTTTCGTTTTCTTTTTATTACTATCATATCTAGAAAGAGTTAATAAATCTGTTACCAAACGTGCCATTCTTCTAGATTCTGAAGCAATTACATTTAAAAATTTAGTTTGAGTTTCGTCATCATATCCACCTTCTAATAGTGTATCAGCATATCCCATTATTGATGTTATTGGTGTTTTCAATTCATGTGATACATCCGCAACTAATTCTTTTTGCATATTATCCAATTTAACATGTTCTGTAATATCTTGAATCACAGCAATTACACCATCTGGTCTTTCTTCCTCATTCTTAAATGGTGCAAATAAAACTTTAACATATTGGTCATCAACTTGAATTCTTTGTTCTGTAGATGTCCAGCTATCCAAATAAATTACTTTTTCAGTATTAATATCTAATTTAAATTTTCCAAATATATCATCAAATGTATTATCCTCTGGACTAATACTTAAAAATTTCTTGGCCGCAGGATTTATTAATATAATTTCACCTTTCATATTAAATGCTATAATTCCATCTGTCATATGTAACAAAATTGTTTCTATTTGATTTTTTCTAGAAGAAACTTCATTAAGCTTGTCCTTTAATTCAGCCCTTTCATCACCTTTTATATATTTATTTTTTGGACAAATTACAAATTTTGATAAGTATATTGAAATTGCTATTGCTGAAACTACATAAATAGTAATTATTATAGCAATAGTTTTTTTTGCTTGTACCAATCTATTGGCATCTTGTCCATCTATAACTTGTGGAATTTGAGCTAAAGAATTTATATATAAAAATCCTAAAGTCCCTATAAGTATTAATCCTATTAATACAGAAATTAGTATAATTTTAGATTTTATATTTTTATACATTTTTCGTTCTCCCTATATAAATTATTTTTTCACTAATTTTAAAACTTCTTTATAAATCTTATCTTCTACATCATGAGTAGAGACTTTAAAAGCATTTTTTGACATTTGTATTTCTATATTTTTATCTAAAACTATTTCTTCAATTTGTTTGTTCAAAATTTCACCATTTAATTCATCATTTAAAATAATATTTGCTGCTCCAACATTTTCCAAAACCTTTGCATTATGAAATTGATGGTCACCACTAACATTTGGTAATGGAATCAAAATTGATGGTTTACCCAAATTAGAAATCTCCGTAATTGTCATTGCACCACTTCTTGCAACAATCAAATTAGAAACATTCATAATTTCTTCCATATTGTAAATATATGGAACAATTTTAGCATTCTCTATATTATTAATATTAATGTTTTTGTCTAATAGTTTTTCCTTAATAATATCATATTGTTTTGGACCAGTTGCCCACATAATTTGATAATCTTTATTTAATTTATTTTTCAAAATATCTAAAATTGCCTCATTAATTTTTTGAGCACCTTGGCTTCCACCAAATATTAAAACAATTGGCTTCGTTTCATTAAGCCCTGCTTTTTTGATTATTTCTAATTTTTCATTTATTCCATAATCTTTTTTTACAATTTTTACTGGAGTACCTGTACACACAATATTTTTTGCATTTTTAATTCTTTCCTTAGCATCTTCAAAAGAAACTAATATTGTATCAGTTTTCTTGGCAAGCATTTTTACTGCCTTTCCAGGAAATGCATTGCTTTCATGTAACAATGTTGGAATACCTAAACTATGTGCAGCAGAAATTGTTGCTCCACAAATATATCCACCAGTTCCAATTACAATATCAGGTTTAAATTCCTTAATTATTCTTTTAGCCTCACCAAGGCCTTTAAATGTCTTATACATTTTTTTAATATTTTCAATTGATATCTTTTTACTTAAACCATAGGCATCAATTGTTTTTAATTCATAACCTGCTCTTGGAACCAAATCATTTTCTAAACCTCTTGTTGTTCCAATAAAAATTATTTTTGAATCTTTTTCTTCTTCTTTTATTTTATTTGCAATTGCAAGGCCAGGATTTATATGTCCTCCTGTACCTGCTGCAGCAATAATAACTCTCATTTTATCCTCCTGTAAAAAACCGGAATTAATGGGTCACCACACAAAATCCAGAATTTTTAATTTTTTGCACCAGCACGTGAAATATTAAGCAGAACCCCCATCTCACACAACAAAATAAACAACGCCGTACCACCGATAACTAAAGAAAGGTAAAGGCATACCTGTTGCAGGCATTGAAGATGTAACAACCGCAACATTTATAATAACCTGTATAGTAACCAAAGCAGTAATACCAATAGCAATTAAACTACCAAACATATCAGGAGCCTTCATTGCAATTAATACACCTCTCCAAATAAATACAGCAAATAAAATTAACACAACTGCACATCCCACAAAACCAAGTTCCTCAGCTAATATTGAGAAAATAAAGTCATTGTGTGGCTCTGGTATATATAAATATTTTTGTTTACTATCACCTAGTCCAACTCCAAATAATCCCCCTGAGCCTATAGCATATAAACTTTGAACAACTTGCCATCCATCACCTGTAATATCTTGCCATGGATTCATAAATGTTACAAACCTTTTTAACCTATATGGTTCTAAAGCTATAAGTGCTGCTAATCCAGGAATTCCAACTCCAATTCCCGTTAATGCAAAATGTTTAAACTTACAGCCAGCCACTATCATCATTACACAAACAATTCCTATTATAACCATAGATGCACTCATATGTGGTTCTAATAGTAAAAGGCCTATTATTGGTACAAGATATAACATATGTTTTACTAACCCTTTCCAATACAAAGGAAGTTCATCTCTATCTTTAACTAAAAGTCCTGCATAAAAAATAATCATTAAGAATTTGACCATTTCTGATGGTTGAAATGAAAATGTTTCTGTTAGGTAAATCCATCTTTTTGCACCATTTACTTCTTTTCCCAATGGTGACATAACAATAGCTAATAATATTATTGATATCCACCAAGCATGTTTATAGAATTTTTGATAAAATCTATAATCTATTTTAGAAATAAAAGCCATAGCAATTATTCCTAAAATAGCAAATAATAATTGTTTTGAAAAATAAGCATAACTATTTCCACTTTCTGAAAGTGCTGATGGTGAACTTGCTGATAACACCATAACTAAGCCTATTCCTAGTAATAGCAAAATTGTTATTACTAATGTAAAATCAAACGGATTATTCAAAAAGCTTGAAAAACTTTTTTCTTTTTTCTTTTTTGCCATTTATAATCCTCCTACTACACTATTTTTAGCCCTATAAAGCATGCAACTAAAGTTATCAAAGAAAATACAACTACAACTTTATTTTCTTTCCAACCTGATAACTCAAAATGATGATGTAAAGGTGCCATTTTAAATATTCTATTTCCAGTCTTTTTAAAATATGCAACTTGTATTATAACTGATAATGTTTCTAAAACAGGTATTATTGCTATAACAAGTAATAATAATGGCATTTTTAAATATAATGCTAATCCTGATATCACTCCACCAAGCATTAAAGAACCTGTATCTCCCATAAATACTTTTGCTGGATGTAAGTTGAACATTAAAAATCCTAATGTTGCACCAATTACAATACTTCCAAATATTGATACTTCATATACTTGATTACTTATCCCTATAACTGTTAGTGCTGTTATAATTATTGCAGAAACACTTGAAGATAAGCCATCAATTCCATCTGTTAGATTTACTGCGTTTGTTGTTGCTAATATAACTATAATTGCCAAAGGAATATATAAAATTTCTGGAATATTTATATACATTTTCCAAATTGGAATATATGTTTCTGTTCCAATTTTAAATCCATATATTAAGAATAGAACATATGCAACAGCTATAATTAAAAGTCCTAACATTTTATAACTTGGTTTTAAACCTTCTGTATTTTTTAAAACTAATTTTTTGAAGTCATCTATAAAACCTATCAATCCATATCCTATTGTTATTAATAACATTGGTAACAATTTTTTCGCTACTTCTTCATTTCCTGTTAAATGTAAAAATATATATGTACCTGTAACTGCAATAATTATTGCAATTATCATTATAATTCCCCCCATTGTAGGAGTTCCTTGCTTTTTTAAATGTGATGCAGGTCCGTCATCTCTTTCTATTTGACCTACTTTTAATTTTTTTAATATTGGTATTGTTATTAATCCACAAATTACTGAAATAACAAATGTTGCCAGCAATACTTTTATTTCCAAATCCAATTTAATCAACCTTTCCTTTTATGTCTTTTGTTATTTTTTTATATTCATAATTTACCATATTTTGATAATATATTGTTTTTGAAATACCGCGTAAGCGATCAAACGAGCACAAGCGAGTGCGAACTGGAGCAATTTACATATAAGTATATTTAAAATATGGAAATTGCGACACCAAGGTATAAAAAAACAATATATTATCAAATTTTAAATTCTACAAATTGTATTTACTATTTTTTCATTTTTTCTATAATATCTCTTACTATAATTCTCTCATCAAAAGGATGTTTAACACCATTTATTTCTTGATAAGGCTCATGTCCCTTACCAGCTAAAATAATGATATCTCTTTTATTTGCCATCTTGATAGCATGTTCAATAGCCTCAACTCTATCAACAACAACCTCATATTTACCTTTTGTCTTTTTAATACCCTCTTCAATTTGATCAACAATTTTTTGTGGATCTTCTGTTCTTGGGTTATCTGATGTAACTATTGTATAATCAGCAATTTTTCCTGATATTTCACCCATTATTGGTCTTTTACCAGAGTCTCTGTCTCCACCGCAACCAAATACAGAAATAACTCTTCCACGAGTATAGCTCTTAGCTGCTTGCAAAATATTTTGCAAACTTTCTGGAGAATGAGCATAGTCTATCATTATAGTTAATTCTAATTTATTATCCACTAATTCTGATCTTCCTGGTACTCTAACCTCAGCTAAAGCTTCTTTTATAACTTCTGGATCGATTCCAAATTTTTGTGCTACACAAATAGCAGCTAATGAATTGTAAACACTGAATCTCCCTGGTATTCCTGTTTTTACTCTTTCATTTCTGTCTGTTATTTTTACTTTAAAATCAACATATGAATTTGTAATTGTTATATCTTTTGCTAAGACATTTGCAAAATTATCAATACCATATGTTACAATATTGCTTTCTGGAAATAATCTTGGTATTTTTGCAGCATGTAAATCATCTGCATTAACTATTCCTGTTTTGCACATTTCAAATAATTTTAATTTTGAATTAAAGTAATCTTCCATAGTTGGATGCTCTTTTTCACTTATATGGTCTTCTGAAAAGTTTGTAAATAAAACTATATCAAATTGACATCCATCAACTCTGTGCAATTTTAGACTTTGTGAAGATACTTCCATTACACAAACTTCTACACCTTCGTCTACCATTTGTTTAAAGGTTTGTTGTAACTCCAAACTTTCTGGTGTTGTTCTATCACTATCTTTTATTCTCTTACCATTTATATATGTTGCAATTGTTCCTATTAGTCCAACTTTTTTACCTGCTTTTTCTAATATCTCTTTAATCATAAATGTTGTTGTTGTTTTTCCCTTTGTTCCAGTAACACCAATCAATTTTAATTGTGCTGATGGATTACCATAAAAGTTTGATGAACATATTGCTAATGCTTTCCTTGTATCAGGCACCATTAAAATTGTTACATTTTCTGGTATATTTAATGATTTTAAATCACATCCTTCTTCTACCATGACTGCTGTTGCACCATTTTCAATTGCACCTGCTATAAATTTGTGTCCATCAACTGAAAAACCTTTTATTGCAACAAACATATATCCTTCTTTTACTTCTTTTGAATTTTTTTCAATTCCTTTAATCTCTAAGTCTACATTTCCTTTTGCTTTAATCCCTTCTAATCCTACTAATATTTTTTTTAATTCCATTTAGAATCATCCCTTCATTTTAATATGTTTTATGACCAAATTTTTGCTCATAATTTTGGTTACATTATATAACTATTTTTGCTTTTTGTATAGAGTTTTTTGGGAATTTTGTACTAATATTGTACAAAAATTTTACTTTTTTTATTAACACTAACACCTTCTCTTGGAGACTGTTCCTTAATAACCGTATTTTCCCTATCAAGTTCTTCTGAATCATTTTGAACACTAATCTCCAACCCCACTTCTTTAGTAGCTTTTTCCGCCTCTTTAATACTTAATCCTTCAACATTAGGAACTTGAACTTGTTCAACCTGTTCAACTTCATCTTGATTTCCCTGTGATACTTCCAAATAAGGCAAAATCTCACTAAAAACTTGACCTCCAACAGGTGCTGCAACACCACCACCTTGATGTCCTCCCTCACCAGTAGGGTTATACAAAGTAACAAGTAAAACTACTTGTGGATTTTCAATAGGTGCAACACCTAAAAATGAAGTAACATATTTATTAGTATTTACACCATCTTCAGAAGTTCCAGTCTTTCCACCAATTCTATAACCTGCAACTTTAGCATTTTTACCAGTACCTTCTGAAACAACAGATTCCATCATACTTAAAACTTTTTCCGATGTTTCTTTAGAAATTGTCTGCGATTTAACTTTTGTTTCAATATCTGTTCTTTCACCTGTTTCACTATCAATTATTGATTTAACCACTCTTGGTTGGACTAAATTTCCACCATTTGCTATTGAAGAAACTGCTGTTACCAACTGAATTGGAGTAATTTCAAATCTTTGGCCAAAGCTTATTGTTGCTAATTCAACAGGACCAGCCTTATTTTCAGCCAAAAATATACTTCCTGCCTCACCTGGCAAATCAATTCCAGTTTTCTCTAATAAACCAAATTTCTGTAAATAGCTATAATATGTATGAACACCCATTTTTTGACCTAGACCTATAAAAATTGGGTTACACGAGTTCATTAATGCCTGTCTTAAACTTTCTGCCCCATGTGGTCTATAATATCTCCAACATTTTATTCTTACTCCCGCAACTTCAATTCCACCTGTACAACAGAATTGCCCCTGTTTATCTATATCTGTAACTAGCCCCTCCTCAAGAGATGCAGATGCAGTAATAGTTTTAAACGTTGAACCCGGCTCATATGTATCTGTAATTGCTCTATTTCTCCAAACAGCTTGTAAGCTTTTAGTCTTTTCTGCCTGATCTGTTGTATCCCAGATACCTTTTAGTTCATCTGTATATGCTGCATATGGTTCATTTAAATTATAATTTGGATATGTTGCCATCGCTAAAATATCACCATTTTGTGGATTCATAACAACAATATTTCCACCATCTGTACACTTATTGTCAATACATGCTTCTTTCAAATATTTTTCTACAATTGATTGAATATTCATATCTATCGTAAGAACAACGTCATTTCCATTTTTAGCTGCAACATATGTCTCTCCTTCTTCACCTATTTCTCCACCTTTTGCATCAGTATGTCTCTTAATTGCACCTTTTGCTCCAGAAAGCACACTATCATATTTTGCTTCAATTCCATCAAGCCCTTGATTATCACTTCCACAAAATCCTATAATTTGAGATGCTAAATTATTATTAGGATAATATCTTTTTGTATCTTCATCAATGTTTATTCCTGTTGTGATATTCTCCTCTTCCATCCATTTTCTAAGTTCATCAGTCTTTTTCTTATCAACCTTTTTGGCAATAGTTTCTATAGAACTTCTCTTAGAAACTTTCTTCAAAGTTTTTTCATAATCTAACTCAAAAATATCAGAAAGTTTTTTTGCCACCTTTTCTTTATCATTCTTATCAATATTTCCAGGATTTACAGTAACAGTCTCAACAGTACTACTTTGTGCCAGAACCTGCCCTGTTGCATCATAAATAGTTCCTCTCTTTGGGTTTATTGTTCTATCTAGTGTTTGTTGTTCATATGCCAATTTTGATAATTTCTTTCCATCTATTAATTGCACATATCCTAATCTTCCGATTAACAATACGATTATTAAAAAAATTATAAACAGTGTTACTCTCATCCTCTTTTTTGTTGATAAATTAATTTTCACCATAAAAACACCTCTAATAATATTTATTAGAAGTGTTTTAATTTATTCTTATTAAATTTTTCTTGTAGCAAATTTTAAAATTTATCAATAAAATTAAAAATTAAAAATTCAAAATTTTATCTGCAACTTTTTCCCACCAAGTTTTATTTTTTTCAATAACCACTTTTTCTGAAGCAGATTCAACATAATCTTTTTTTGGTAAAGTAACATATATTGTTTGTTTACCACTTAATTTTTGCATTCCCAATTCTTCTTTAGCAACCTTTTCAATATTGCTAATATTTACACTATTTTCAATACTAACTTTTAATTGCTCATTCTCTTTTTGCAAAGCAGCCAACTGTTTCTTTTGATCTTGGATTTGTTCAAATTGTCTATCTATTTGAGAGTTTCTACAACTTATGGTTAATAACAACAAAAATAACCCAACAACTGTAACTGTTGTTTTCATTTGTTTTTTACGTTGTTCTTTAGAAATTTGTATTTGTTGTCTAGGCAATTCTTTGACAACTTTTAATGGTTTTCTTTTTGGTCTTTGACTTGTTTTTCTAGTATAATCTGGTTCTAACTTTCTAGGGCTAGTTCCATATTGATACTTTGCTTGTGCCATAAGTTATTTTTCACCTCTCTTTCTTTTTATTCTTTTTCAAAAATTCTAAGTTTTGCACTTTTGCTTCTGCTATTTTCTTCCTGTTCTTCTTTCGTAGCTACAATTGGTTTTCTAGTAATTACTTTTCCCAGTGATTTTGCACCACATACACAATATGGTAAATCAGGTGGACAAGTGCATTTTCCTTTTGCATCTAACATTGCATTTTTAACAGCTCTATCTTCCAAAGAATGAAATGTTATAATACATAATCTTCCTTGTGGTTTTAAGCATTCTATGCAATCTTTTACTGTATTATATAATGGTTTAATTTCGTCATTTACTTCAATTCTAATTGCCTGGAATGTCCTTTTTGCAGGATGTCCATCATTTTGTTTTGATTTTGGAATTGATTTTTCTATTATTTCTACTAATTGTTTTGTAGTATTAATTAAATGTTCTTTTCTATATTCGCATATGTTTCTTGCTATTTGCCTTGAAAATCTTTCTTCACCATATTCATATATGATATTTGCAAGTTTTTCTTCTGGATACTCATTTACAACATTTTTCGCAGATAATTCCTGATTTTTATCCATCCTCATATCAAGTTCATTTTCACCTAGATAACTGAATCCTCTATTTCTTTCATCTAATTGATATGAAGAAACACCTAAATCAAGTAAGATTCCATCAACTTTTTCTATTCCGATGTCTTCTAAAATTTGCTTTATATTGTCATGATTATCTTTAACGAATTTTACATTTCGGAATTCCTTTAAGTTTTCTTTTGCTGCTTTTAGAGCGTCTTCATCTCTATCTATTCCAATTAGTAATCCTTCTTTTGATAATCTTTTTACTATTTTTCTACTATGTCCTGCTCCTCCAAGAGTTCCATCAACATATATTCCATCAGGTTTAATATTCAACCCACATATGCATTCTTCTAACATTACAGGTTTATGCTTAAATTCCAATTTTTCACCTCTTAAAAGTTTTTGATATTACATATTCTATAAAATTATATATACGATTTTTCTAAAACCTTTTTTAATAAGTTTATATTCAAATACTCATATTTTTCTTTTATAGACGCAAAACAGCTGGTAAAAGTACCAGCTGTTTGCATTATATGTTTTTTCTTTTGGTATTTTTATAAAATCCTTAGTAATCTTTTCTTTGGATTTTTTACTTATGTTTTTTGATATTCTTCTGTAATTTTTTATCTTTTGTAAAATCTTTAGTATTAGTTTTCTTTTGAACATATTTTCTCAAGTACATTTATCTTTTGTACCATTTTCTTTTGTTCTTTTAACTTTTGTAATTTAATCTTTTGTAATCTTTTCTTTAGTTACTTTAGCAATCTTTAGTAACATTTTCTTTTGTAAACTTATCTTTTGTATTTTTAATCTTTTGTATGTCTTTCTTTCGTAATTATGTCTTTTGTATTCTATATAAACTTTTGCAAGTTATATACCAAGCATAGTCATATTTTCAGCAATTTCATCTACAGATATATTCTCGTCACATTTTTCCCAATTTGCCTTATTCCATATTTCTAACCTAGTACCTACTCCAATTATTACTGCTTCTTTTTCTAGTTCTGCTGCTGAACGTAAATTATTTGGAATTAGAAACCTACCTTGTTTATCAATCTCACATTCAGTTGCTCCTGATAAGAAAAATCTAACAAAGTTTCTTGCGTTTCTATCTGATAGTGGTAGTGATTTTAGTTTTGTTTCAAAGTTCAACCATTCTTCTTGTGAAAAAGCAAATAAACATCCGTCTAATCCTTTAGTTATAACGAATTTATCTCCAATGTCTTGTCTTAATTTTGCAGGCATTATTAATCTGCCCTTGGCATCTAGAGTATGCTCATATTCACCCATTAACAATGGTCTTCACCTCTTTTCATTTTTCTACCACTTTATACCACTTTTCTCCACTTAATGTAAATTGTAATATAACTTTATTTATTTTGCAATAGTTTTTTTAAAATTTTTTTATTTTTTATAAATTTTTTGTTACAGTTCAGTAAAAAAATCCTTGAAACACTTGTGAATGATATTTTGAATATATTTCGAATGTGACCAAAATAGTGTTACAAATTCTTAAGTAAATATTCAAAAGGGTCCTGTCTTCGGGTATTGTTTGGGTATTTACATTAGAATTTGTTAACATTATGCAGGGAACCTGAGAAAAATATGAAAAATATTATTCACAGGTATTTCAAAAAATAATTTTCATCTAACTGTAATGTATCATAATTGAAAATACAAAGGATGGTGTTTAATATGAAGTTTATAAAAAAATTACTATTAGCAATAATACTTTTAATAATAATAATTTGTTTAATAATTCTTGGCGTAGGAAAAATTTATTACAACAAAACTTTAAAAGAAAAACCACTAATTACACGAGTGGATGAAGTTACATCAAAAGAAAATTTTGTTAAATTTGAAGATATGGCTGCTGATTATAGAAATGCGGTAATCAGTGTTGAAGACCATAGATTTTATGACCATGGTCCTGTAGATTTTATTGCTATAGGACGAGCTATTTTTACAAATGTAAAAAATAAAGAATTGCAAGAAGGCGGAAGCACAATAACACAACAGGTTGCTAAAAATATTGTATTTTCTCAAGATAAATCATGGGTTAGAAAAGTTGGTGAAATGTTTGCTTCTTATGATTTAGAAAAAAATTATAGTAAAAAAGAAATCTTGGAATTATATGTAAATACTGCTTATTTTGGTGATGGTTATTATGGAATTTATGATGCAAGTTATGGTTATTATAAAAAAGCTCCTAAAGATTTAAATTTAGATGAAGCTTCAATGCTTGCAGGTGTTCCAAATGCTCCTTCTGTTTATGCTCCAACTGTTAACCCCGATTTGGCTAAAAAGCGTCAATATCATGTTTTAAAAACTATGGTAGAGTATGGATATATTACTAATGAGCAGTCTTTATCAATTAAATAAATTTTTATAATTTTTTAACATAAGTTTTAATTTTGTAGTATAATTATTTCATTAGGTTTTAAATGAGATAATTGTGCTATTTTTTTATTGATTTCATATATATTATTATGGAGGTTGGTCATGAAAGTTTTGTTTATAAAAAATAGAAATCATTTATATTTATTTTGTTCTATTTTTATAATCTTTTTAACAGCACTTTCTTTATTTTTTATTTTTAATTCCTCTTCATATGCTGTACAATTTGCTAAAAACTCTTTTTTTAATATTGATGTAACAATTTCTTTAAATGAAATAGAAAAATCTGATAGTAAAAAAGCTTATTTGACTTTCGATGATGGCCCTACTACTAAAGCTACAGCTAAAATTTTGGATATTTTAAAAGAAGAAGATGTTAAAGCTACTTTTTTTGTTGTTGGAAAACATGTTAAGGAACATCCTGAATTGGTAAAACGTGAATATGAAGAAGGGCATTATATTGCTAATCATGGATATAATCATAATAATAAAATTTTATACAGAGATATGGATTCTTTTAAAAATGAAATTGTTGCCACAGATAGTGAAATTTCAAAGGCTATTGGTGTCGATAATTATTGTTCTCATATTTTTAGGTTTCCTAATGGGTATATGTCTCATATTTATACGTCTCAAAAAAAAGATGCTCTTAAAGTTTTGTCTAGTCTTAATTATGTGTATGTTGACTGGAATTGTTTAAATCGTGATTCTGAAAAAAAATATTCTAATTTCCAGTTATTAAATAATTTAAAGAAGACTGCTAAAGATAAGGGAACTTTAATTATATTGATGCATGATACAGCTGATGTTAATAAAACTTATAATGTGCTTAAGGATTCTATTTCTTATTTAAGTACACAAGGATATGAGTTTGGAAACTTTTACGATTTTGTGAATTACTAGTATGTTGTCTTTTTATTATTACTCTGTTATTTTTATTAATTACCAGTTGGTTAATTATTTTTTATGTTTATAACTTTGGTAATTATTTCTATAACTTATAAGTTATAGTTCTATAATATTGAGTAATAGGAGGTTTCTATGGATTTTAGTATGGATAAATTTAGTTATAGGTTAACTGTTTTGTTAGATGAAAATAATATGTCTCAAACTCAACTTGCTAAAAAAATTGGTACTTCAAATGTTACTATTTGTAGATATCTTACTGGCGAAAGGGTTCCTCGTCTTGATGTAGTTACAAAAATAGCGGATGTTTTTAATGTTTCTTTGGATTATTTACTTGGGTTATCCAATGATGAAAATATTCAAAATTCGAATGAAAATTCCGATTTAAACATTGATATGATTATTAAAAGTTTATATTCTTTAGATGATAATTCTCATCTTTCTAAAAATCAAATTGATTTAATTAAAAAATTATTAATGGCAAATAAAGATTTTATTTTGTCTGCCTAGAAATATTGTATTAATTTGAAAAAATCAAAGAATTTTAGTAATTAGTTCGAATGCAAAATTAAATTTATTAAATAAAATGAATCTAGGTATTATTTTATTGCATAGTACTTGGATTCATTTTATATTTTTCTATTAATTTCCTATTAGATTCCTATTAAATTTTTATTAGATTCTTATTAGATTTTTATTAGTTTTTTATTAGTTTTTTATTAGTTTTTTATTAGTTTCTTAATACTTTTCTATTGGCTTTCTATAATTTTTTCTAAAGCTTGTGCTAATTGGTCTGGGCAAGATGTTCCTTTATATCCACATGGTATTCCCTTTAGTCTTTTTATTGCTTCTTGAATTTTCATACCTTCTATTAATCTTGATACTCCTACTGTATTTCCTGCACATCCGCCTTGTATTGTTACTTTTTTTATTGTGTCCCCTTCTACTTCTATTATCATTTCTTGTGAGCATACGCCTTGTGGTTTATATCTATATTCCATTTTTTGCCTCCTTTTTTATTATATATTTGTTTTATTATATCATAAATGATTGAAAAGTCTAGTATAATACTAGACTTTTCTCTTTTAATCTAACAAAAGCTTCCGTGCCGTTTCTTGAATTTCTTCTGGCATTTCAATTTGATAGATTTCATTAAGGAATGTAATTCTTTCCTTTTCAACTTCAATCTTGTTGTTTACTACTACTAATTTTACAACTCTCACCTCTCTGTTGTGTTTTAATCTTAATAACAAAATAACATAATCAAATTTTGCTAATTCCATTTCATCCTTTTTTTTTATTAATTGGATTTGTTTATCTTTTACAAAATATACCTTTGGGTTTGGATTATATTTTTTTATTAAGATTTTATCTCCTTCTAATTTAAAACTATCTCCAAAAATGTTTTTTACTACTTTTTCTTCTGGTTTAATATTTGTTGCAAGTTGAATAGCTTTAGAAGTCTCTAATTCAATTGTTTTCTGCTCTTTTTCAAAAGATTCTTGCTGTGATGTTTCAATTGCATTTTCTTGCTGTACTGTTGTTTTTTTATTCTTAGTGATTTGTTTTTGTTTAGATTTTTTCTTCTTTTTCTTTTTTATTCTTATTGTTCTATTAACCACTAAAATGTATTCTATTCCAAGACAATCTGCTCTTTCTGATAAAATTACATCAGCAGTAAGTAATGTTGGTCTATCTTCTATTGGAATATTCTTAAGAAAATATAAAATACTGTTATCCGTATAGTTTGATACTTTTTCTATAGTGTCTAGTTTTTTATTATATTTTCTATTTTTAGATATTTCGTTTTTGCATTCTTTCAAAGATATCCAAAACCAATAATCTGATTTACTCTTTGATTTTCTATTACCTATCTCATTCAGTTTTTTGTCTATTTCTTCAAGTACAGATTCTACAATTATTACTTTATCACTTTTTTGTACTATATCTCTTCCTTTTTGATATTGTAATCCGCTTGTATCCAACAGTACAAAATTGGGGTTAGCATTTGCAGAGAATCTATAAGAACTTTCTTTTAGCAGCTCTCTTCTTGCTTCTACTGCTTTTTCTTCTTTTTCCTCTATTCTGTCATTCTTTTTTAGTAACCATTTTAGTTTGATTGATTCAATTTCATCAAACCCTAATTTTTGAAAATATTCAGTTGTAATAATTATTGGAAAATCATTTATTATTTCTTGAATTTCTTTTGTTGATTTTCCACTCCGGATAAGACATTCTATCTTTTTCCTCATAATAGTAAAACCTTCCTTTCTGCTATATCCTAGCTTTTTTATATGTACAATAAGTTATTTTTATTTTATCACATTATGTCAATTATTGCAACAAAATTCAACATATTCTGCATATTTAAAAAGACAGCACTTTTCTGTGCTATCTTTTCGATATTTCCTTATAAAATTTTGAGATAAATCTTCACTGTCCTACTGTCTCACTTCAATGTGAACATCTTTTAATTGTTGTTCAGAAACAACTGATGGTGCTCTCATAAGTAGGTCTCTTGCTCTCTTGTTTTTAGGGAAAGCAATAACTTCTCTAATATTTTGAGAATCTTCAATTAACATTACCATTCTGTCTACACCAGGTGCTGCACCTGCATGTGGCGGTGTTCCATATTGGAAAGCATTATATAATGCACCAAATCTATTTTTAACATCTTCTTCTTTGTATCCTGCAATTTCAAAAGCTTTTACCATTATTTCTGGATTATGGTTTCTTACTGCTCCTGATGCCATTTCGTATCCATTACATACTAAATCATATTGATATGCTAATATATCTAATGGTTTTTCATTTGTTAATGCATCTAAGCCACCTTGTGGCATTGAGAATGGATTATGACTAAATTGTAGCTTATCATGTTCATCTAATTCAAACATTGGAAAATCTACAATCCAGCAAAATTCGAATACGTCTTTTTTTATCAAGTCTAATCTTTTACCAAGTTCAGTTCTAATTTGTCCAGCTAGTTCTGTTGCTCTTTTTTCATTGTCTGCTATAAAGAAAATAGTATCTTCCTTTTCTAAACCTGCCAAATCTAATAATTCTTTTTTCAAATCATCTGGAATAAATTTATCAATAGGGCCTTTGTAAGATAAATCCTCTTGAACTTCCAAATATCCAAGTCCACCCATTCCAATTGAAGTTGCATATTTTAGCATTTTTTCATGGAATCCTTTTGACATATGACCTTTAACTTTAATGGCTCTGACAGTTCTATTAATAAATGGTTTAAAAGTACATTTATTAAAGAAATCTGATAAATCAATAATATATAGAGGATTTCTTAAATCTGGCTTATCAGTACCATATTTAACCATAGCTTCTTTGTAAGCAATTCTAGTAAAAGGTGTATTAGAAATAGCTTTATCAGAGAATTCCTTAAAAGTATTGTAAATAACAGGTTCAATTACATTAAATACATCTTCTTGAGTTGCATATGACATTTCCATATCTAATTGATAAAAT
>OIYY01000660.1_pt1 | contig 22881 bp, 20 predicted proteins | sample 1588341 | NCBI WGS metagenome assembly OIYY01 (sample SAMN03283287) | human gut metagenome | biome: human-associated habitat; material: feces | host: Homo sapiens | place: Peru | collected 2012 | reverse complement strand
TGTCTGTGCATTATGTGGACAGCATCGGCTTCAAAGATTTACAGGGGTTTCTGGATAAAAAGCCGGAACGTCCTTCGGTGCTGATGAATCTCAAAGAAAAGTGCGATGCCCCGGAGTGCAATCCCGGCGGATGTAAAAAAGAAAGGAGCGGCCATGAACTTTAATCATGAAGAACTCATGCTGATGATGCTCTACAACACCGGCACCCGGATGGGGCTTATCCACGAACTGCGGCTCATGCAGTGCTACCTGATGACCGACGAAACTGCCCTGCGGGAACTGTCAGAGGGCGTTATCGAGAAGCTGAAACTGCTGACCGATGCCGAGTTTGCCGAACTGGAATTTCCCCCGGACTGATTTTTGCCGCCTGCGGGCGGCGTACATAATTCTCTTCTCTGTTAGTTCAATATGTGGTATAATCAAGTTAATTAGTTAGCAATGCTATAACAAGGAGCAATGTTATGAATACGAACGAATTAGAGAAGTGCCTAACAGAATATATAAATGCTACTAATAGCGTGCCCACTTCTTTAGGAGACTTGAAAATCACTAATCACAATCGCCTTGGACAAGGAGGCAATGGATTAGTATATTTAGCAACGGTTAATGGCAAAGAAGTTGCAATCAAATTTCTGGTCTCCGATTCAGAGAAAAAACGAACTCGCTTTAAATCAGAGTATTTCAACACAAATTATGTCAGGAATGAGTTGTGCAACATTGTTAATATGATCCAGTATGGGGAGTTCGAAATACAAGAAGGTGTTCATATTCCTTATATCATAATGTCTAGATATATCGAAAATCTAAAAAAATACAGAAATGAAAAAGAGAATATCAGTGAGGGTGATTTCACAAAACTTTGGAATTTCCTTTGCGATACATTAAATTCGATACACCAAAAAGGTATCTTGCACCGAGATATTAAGCCTGAAAATATTCTAGTAGACGAATGCGGGCAATTTGTGCTGTCTGACTTTGGAATTGCACATTATGAAAAAGATGTTTTTCCTATAGACAATAAAACAGGCAATCGTGAAAGATTAGCTAACATTGAATTTTCCGCTCCAGAACAAATAAGTAATCAGTCCAAGGTAACACAAGCCGCAGATATATATTCTATGGCTCAGATTATGTATTGGTTTGTTTTCGGAACCGTAAACCGTGGAACAGATGCGGAGTACATCTCTAATAAATACAATTGGGACGATGCCGTCATTTATGATCGAATCATTAACAAATGTCTCAGAAATCATCCAGAAGAACGTTTTCAGTCAATAGATGAAATCGTACAGTTCTTTGAACGCGAAGAACGCGAAAAATATAAATCCAAAGAAATCGATTCATTTGATGACATGTATACGTTTCATAGCGCCATTTTATCTGTCGTTCCTGAATTCTATAACCACGCTTTGTCTATTTCAGATAAAGACGTTATGTGTCAGCTATTTGAGAGTATCTTTGCACAAAAATATAATCGAGAACTAGAGTTTAATACAGGGGTAGCAAACAACTCAGTGTCTTCAATAATCAGGTTGGAAAACAATGATTTTCTAATGAACTATAGACAATTAAACATTAAGAATATTTGGGGGCTGCTTACTGACGATGTTTACGATGATATTTTATTATTAGTAGTAGACAACTCATTACCATACACTATTAATGGTACAGCACATCAGGCTGTTGCAGTAATTGAAAGCAATACATTTGTTCCAGTCGAGTCAATTTCAAGTGGCTATGTCAGATACAACGGAAAGGTCTACAAAGCATCGGATTTGAAAATCCAGGAGCGCTATGTTTTAAACGATTATAAAATTTTCGCCATAGCCCCATTTCACAACTGCACTGTTATTGATAAAAACGATGGAGTTCTATGCGAAATGCAATCGATAGACAAAGTATGCGACAAAGATATCTATGACTTAAAAAAGAAAATACACATGAATAGGGAGTATGATATTTCTATAAGGTTATAATCGTCCTTCTCTTCAACTTAGCATTTCCGTTCCTTATTCAAAAAACATCTTCCCATCTATTAAAACCCTAACACCACTACTGAACACTGAAATAAACTTACATATTGTTTATAAGCGAGTGACCTGAAAAGGCCGCTCGCTTTTTTGTTTACCATGAACTTGAAGGGAGGAACGCTATGCCAAGCAAAACCGAAGAATACCTTGCTCTTGCCCAGCGCACGGCCAACGGCTTGACCCGGTACTGGAAAAGCTGGACGGACTACCTGACCACCGCATCCCGGCTGTACAAGTACCCCTTTGCAGACCAGCTCATGATCTACGCCCAGCGCCCGGATGCCACCGCCTGCGCCGACTTTGACATCTGGAACAACCGGATGAACCGTTATGTCAGACGTGGCTCTAAGGGCATCGCTCTGCTGGACGAATCCAGCGGATTCCCCCGGCTGCACTACGTCTTTGACATAAGCGACACCGGGGTGCGCCGCAATTCCCGTGACCCAGAGGTGTGGCAGTACAACGATGACCCGAAGCAGCCGATTTCGGAAATGCTCGCCGCCACCTACGGCATCAGCGGGGAGCGTGTCAGCCAGCAGCTTGCAGATGTTGCCGGGAAACTGGTGGCGGATTACTGGGACAACAACGGCGGGGACATTCGTGACATCGTTGACGGCTCGCTCCTGATGGATTATGATGATGCCGGGGTGGAGATGCAGTTCAAGTCTGCCGCCGCCATCAGCGTCACCTACACGCTGCTGGAACGCTGCGGCTTTGAGCCTGCCGGGTGGTTCGACAAGGACGATTTTCAGGCAATCTACAATTTTTCTACCCCGGATGCCGTTTTTGCCCTCGGCGCTGCCGTCAGCGACATGAGCCGGGAGGTGTTGCGGAACATCGAGCGTAAGATGATCGTTTTCCCGTTTTGGCTGTTTACGGCTTTCCTTGCGCTGATGCTGAAATGGACGCTGAACCTGTCGGCGTTCGTGCTGGCACTGCCCATGCTGTACATTTTCGGCTGCGGTCTTTATACGCTGTACTGCCGGGAGTAGCTGCAGTTTTTGATTTTACTGGTGGCAGAGTTTGGCTGCTTCCTGTTCATCACCGCCGGAACGGTCATCGTGGAAGCCGTGGAATGGTTCAGCGGTTGGATTGCAGAACTGTGATGAGCAAATTCCCTGCATATTGCCCGTATTCTTCCGTTGATTCTTTGAGTTTTGCGATTTATAACCGCAAAACTTATTGATTTTGCATTGACTTTGCGGTAAACTATCCTAGACAGGAGGCGATTCCGATGATTTACCGGCCTTTATATGTAAACCAAATCATGGCATACACCGACACCCCCTTTGTAAAAATACTGACTGGTGTGCGCCGTTGCGGAAAATCCACGATCTTGAAAATGATTATGGAAAAGTTGAAAACCGAGCGAAGCATTCCCGCCGAACGCATTGTCAGCTGCCGCTATGATTTGATGGAGTATGCGGACATGACGGCGAAACCGATGTATGCACAGCTCAAAGCGCAGCTCTCCACAAATGGAAAGACCTATCTTTTTCTCGACGAAGTTCAGGAGATTAAAGGTTGGGAAAAGGTTGTCAATTCGCTGGCCTCTGACTTTGATGTTGACCTGTATGTCACTGGTTCTAACTCCCATATGATGTCCTCGGAAATTTCAACTTACCTCACAGGACGATATGTTGCTTTCCGCATCTATACGTTGTCTTTCAGCGAATACCTGACGTTCAAACAGCAATACGCTACACTCAGCGATCCGAAAGCCGAACTTGCCAACTACGTTCGTCTGGGCGGTTTTCCTGCCACACACTTGCAGGCATATGCGCCGGACGAAGTTTACACGATCGTCCGGGATATTTATAATTCCACTATTTTCTCTGATATTGTCCGTCGGAATCAGGTCAAGAAAATCGACCAGCTGGAGCGCATCGTCAAATACACGTTTCAAAATGTCGGCAACACGTTTTCTGCCAAGTCGATTGCGGATTACCTGAAATCTGAGCGTCGTGCCATTGACAATGAAACCGTCTACAGCTATCTCGAAAAGCTGGAAAATGCCTATTTGCTGCACCGCTGTTCCCGCTATGACCTGCGTGGCAGAGAAATTTTAAAAACACAGGAAAAGTTTTACCTTGCAGATACCGCTTTACGATACAGTGTTCTCGGTTATAACGCCGACAGCGTTGCTGCCAGCCTTGAAAACATTGTCTATCTGGAACTTTGCCGCCGGAGATATACTGTCCAAATCGGCAAAACACCCGATGGCGAAATCGACTTTGTTGCTGTGCGCCAGAACGAAAAGCTGTATGTTCAGGTCACACAGCAGATCAATTCCATAAACACAGAAAAGCGTGAATACGAGCGTCTACTGGAAATCCACGATAATTACCCCAAATATGTTCTCACCACCGATGCTTTTGCGGGCGGCAACTATGAGGGGATCAAAACTATGCACATTGCAGATTTTCTTCTGAGTTCGGAGTATTGAACATTCACGCTTTCCATCAAAATGCCGCCACTGTGCGGCATTTTCTTTTTGCCGGGAGGTGGTCAAACTGGCTGCAACAAGATTGATTGCACTGCACAAAAACAAGGGGAAATCCGTTGCGGCCTGCCTGAAAAGCCGCACGGATTACGCCCAGAACCCGGACAAGACACAGCAGGGCGAACTGGTCAGCAGTTACGAATGCAGTCCCCTGACCGTGGATGAAGAATTTATGCTCTCCAAACGCCAGTATGAACTGATGACCGGGCGCAGGCAGAAAAGCGATGTGATCGCCTACCAGATTCGTCAATCGTTCGAGCCCGGAGAGATCACCGCCGAGGAAGCCAATAAGGTCGGTTATGAGCTTGCCATGCGGTTTACCAAGGGCAAGTATGCTTTTATTTTTGCGACCCATACCGACCGGGAACACATTCATAATCACATCCTCTACAACTCCACCGCACTGGACAGTACCCGGAAATTTCGGGATTTTTGTTGTCCGGGCTGGCGGTGCAGCGGTTGAGCGATTTGATTTGTCTGGAACATCAGCTGTCCGTCATTGAAATCAAGCCGTATCGGGAACGGCAAAAGCGCACCCTTTATCCACCCAAAGAAAGCAATCGTGACAAGCTGTGTTCTGTAATTGACGGCATCCTGCTCAACGAGAAGCCTGCAAATTTTGAAGCCTTTCTTCAAAAGCTGGAACAGCAGGGCTATGAAATCAAACGAGGAAAGCATACTTCGGTCAAAGGCGCACGGCAGAAACGCTTTATCCGTTTTCGGACACTGGGCGCAGGGTACAGCGAAGATGAGATCAAGGCGGTCATTGCAGGAGAAGCCGAACACCGCCCGCATCAGAAGCAGCCACCGAAAGAGCAGCCGTTCCACCTGTTGGTGGACATTCAGGCAAAGCTCTCCGAGGGCAAAGGCGAAGGCTACGCACGGTGGGCAAAACGCTATAATCTGAAAGAAATGTCCAAGACCCTGATTTTCTTACAGGAAAATAAAATCGGCAGCATCGAAGAAATGCAGGAGCGTGTGGATGCCGCTACTGCTCGCTATCATGAACTGGGCGATTCCATCAAGGCTGCAGAGCAACGTATGGCAGAGATCGCAGTCCTGCGGGCGCACATCGTCAACTACGCTAGGACACGACCTGTGTATGATGCCTATCGTAAGGCTGGGTACAGCAAGAAGTTTTTGGAAGAACACCGGGAACAAATCACGCTGCACCGGGCAGCAAAAAACGCTTTTGACCAAGCGAATTTGAAAAAGTTGCCAAAGGTAAAAGAACTGGATGCCGAATACTCCGCACTGCTTTCGCAGAAGAAAGCAGCATATCCAGCCTACCGTAAGGCACGGGATGAAATGCAGGAATTGAAAAAAGCACAGAAAAATGTGGAGCTGTTCTTCGCTGAGGAAAAAGACCCCAAGGAAAAATCGCAGACCCGCTAAACAGAAAACGCCGAGGATTCTTCCCATTTGGGGGAGAGTCCTCGGTGTTCTTTTTCGTTAAAGAAGCATTTGGTACAAATGCGCAGCCTGCATCCGGCGGATGCAGTACACAAAGGGTTTGGGACTATCCTAACAAGCATTTTGCAACGCAAAAATGGCGTTTGTATATACGGACGCCCTGCTTGCGACGTAGATGTTCCCATCAACTACTGCGTCAGAAATTTTAAATCATTTCAACTTTGCGAGGATATCGTCTGCGCTCACACCACTGGCCAACAGCTTTTTCAGCACGTCCTCTGCTTCGGCTTTCTTTGCCGATTCTGCTGCTTTGGTTTCAGCTTTGATCTTTTTAGCCTCGATTCTGGCGATTTCCTTGTCGATAGATTTCAGCTCTGCCTTCTTGGTTTTCAGGTCGGCTTTCAGCGCATCGATATTCGCAGTGATGGATGCAATTTCGGCGGCAGCGGCTTCCTTTGCAGTCTGCTTTTCAGCGAGCTGTGCAGCAAAGTCAACGGTTGCTTTTACGGTCTTGGGCTTGTTCTTGCTTCCTTTGGGACGGGGCATAGGGGACACCTCCAATGTTTTTTGATGGCTTCAGTGTAACACTCGTCTTTTATGTTCGCAAGAGGTGTATTTTGTAGAATGAAAATATATCTTTATTTAAACAATAGATCGATTCAAATTGTGCAACCATTCAGGAATTGCGCTGTAATCTCTTACCCACAGAATGTTAATTCCGATGCGATAAAAATGATTTTCAATTTGAAGCCGATCTTTTGTTGTGAACTGTTTTGGCACCACAGCACCAGATGCATCGGTACTTTTGTACATCATAGGTAAAATAGCATAATGCTTCGGTGGATTATACGCTGTGATTTCCAAAAGCCTTCGGATATTGGGATCACTTAAACTGCATCCAATAAACAAACATATATTTTCTCTGAAGAAGGAAAGCTGACTTGCAATCGGCCAACTATAAGGCTGATTATAAAGCATATTATAGTCAGCTTCTGTCAGGCAGATTGATCTTATATGGAGTGTATCCAATTGACTTTTTGTTGCAACTTTTGGTAAAAATCCGTGCACATGATAGAGCCGTAAACTTTGATTTGGTTGTCCATTCACGCCATAAAAATCCGCACTCGCCTGACCATTTGAGTATCTAACCTTCGTTGTGAACATGGAACAACACTTTACTCCACGCCACTCTAAATACTGTTCAAGGAAGTCATCGTAATTATAGGTTAAAATCCTAAAGTTTTGATCTTTTAGGCATTTTTGAGCCAGTTGCGCAATCTCCCCTAACTCGGTATTCACATCCAGTTCCCGCGCCTTATCATATAAACTTTTATGGATTTGCCAAGCAAAGGTTTTCTCATCTGCCCAGACGTCTTTGCATAACTGAGCTGTTGTAAGACTTGTCCCTCCAACTTCCTGAAAAACCGCCTCGGAATCATCCAAAAGATGTTGCCTTTCAATTTCCGTCTGAAACTCTCTCAGCAATTCATCCCAAGTTTTTGCTCCCTGTTCCTTCGAAACACCCGCACCCAGCACAATTGCAACGCCCTTTTTCTCTTCGATGTAGGTACGTATTGCATTTGTATAAATGTCGTTGTTTTTTTGATATAAATCATCTCTGTACAGATTTTCGGAAATTTGAAACTTTTCTTTGTCTTGTGTAGTTCTTTTACGGTCAATATTCCATGAACACACATGACCATACTCAGCTGGATACTCTTTAATCCATTTGTTTATCTCATTGATATCCCATACTGTAAGGTCTAATTCTTCAGCAGATGTTCTGGCGTTTACAATGAAGATAGTTTCCGCCTCATAATTTTTTCTATAATCATCCGCGATTGTTTGGATTCGTTTTTCCAGTTGTTTTGATTTGCTATCTATAAATTCGAAAATCACAGGCTCTTGATATCTGAAAAATCCATCTGGCGCAAACGCATCAAATCTTCTTGCAGATTCTGCAAGCTTGCTATTTCCAGATACTCTGTACTCAAAATAAAGTGGCTTGTTTTCTTCCAATGATTTTTTCTTCAGCACTGCTTTAACAAATGATATGAATTCATCCCTTGATAATTTTCCATTCTGCTCTTTCATGAAATCCACCAGTTTTTTCGCTTATATAGACCGTTAGACGCCACTGCCTATCCTTACGATTGAATTAAGCAATCTATCATCAGGCTTGCACTGCTGTAATTAATTCCTGTACAGAATTTTAAACTCCGTAGCCCTTGTTCTTGATGACCTCCACGACCCGAGAGACGTACTTCTGGCAGGTATCATGGTCAGGGGCTTCTACCATCACACGGACAACAGGCTCCGTACCGGACTCGCGGACAAGGATACGACCGGTATCGCCCAGCGCTTCGGCTACGGCCTTGACTGCCTCCTGCACCGCCGGGTCGTTCTGTGCGGCCTTTTTATCAGTGACACGAACGTTCTCCAGAACCTGCGGGTAGATCTTCAGGGGCTCAGCCAGCTTGCTCATAGGCATCTTCTTCGCCAGCATGACTTCCATCATCTTCAGGCTGGTCAGGATGCCGTCGCCGGTGCTTGCGTACGATGTACAGGATGTGGTCACCAGTGATGACATTGCCCTTTTCATCTACGCACAGGCAGCGGTCAGCATCGCCATCATAGGCAAAACCGATGTCCAGCCCCTTCTCTACCACGAACTTCTGCAGACCCTCAATGTGGGTGGAGCCCGCATTGTTGTTGATGTTGGTGCCGTTGGGCTGTGCATTGATGACGTAGGTGTCAGCACCCAGCGCATCGAACACAGACTTAGCGATGTTCCATGAACTACCGTTGGCGCAGTCCAGACCAACCTTGACGCCCTTAAAAGAGTAGATTCCGAGGCTAATCAGATAGCCCATGTAGCGGTTGCGGCCGGACACATAATCCACCGTGCAGCCAATGTGTTCCCGGTGAGCGAAAGGCAGCTCCGGCCAGTCCTTATCGAACACATGGAGCTTTCCGTCAATGTAATCCTCGACTAACAGCAAGATTTCCTCTGGCATCTTCTCGCCGTAGCAGTCGATCAGCTTGATGCCGTTATCGTAGTAGGGATTATGGCTGGCAGAAATCATGATGCCACAGTCGAAGTCGTCCACGCGGGCGATGTAGGCCACACTGGGCGTAGTAGTGACGTGCAGCAGATAGGCGTCTGCGCCGGAAGCCGTCAGACCAGCCACCAGACTGTACTCGAACATGTAGGAGCTGCGGCGGGTGTCCTTACCAATGACAATACGGGCAGGATTCGTATCACCGTTGCGCTCACGCAGTGCATTATAATACCAGCCGAGGAAGCGCCCCACCTTGTAGGCGTGGTCGGCAGTCAAATCAATCCCAGCTTCGCCACGGAAGCCATCGGTTCCAAAATACTTTCCCATTATAGTTTTTCCTCATCCAAAGAGTGATTTAACGAATATATGCTTTAGCCGGAGAGTGTTTATACACTCCGTTGTCTGCTGCTCACCACGAAGAAGTAGCATATATAAGCAGCACAGCCATGCTAGTGCATGGCTGCGATAAGTATTAGCCTCTGCGGAACAGGTCACAGGTATAAACCTTATCCTGTACGTCATCCAGACAGCTATCATAGCGGTTGGCAATAATGGCTTGACTGCGATTCTTGAACTCTTCAAGATCATTGACGACTTCACTGCTGAAGAAGGTGCTGCCATTCTCCAGCATCAACTCATAGAGGATGACCGTTGAGCACTTAGCAGTTCACCGAACTATAAACAACGATTGAAAATCAAGGGCGTGGAAGGACGCATATTGCAATTACACCTGGAATTAAAGCTCGCCTACAAGAGTACCCTGTTCAATTCAAGAACACATCTCCCCTCTCAACTGAACTTACATGTCAAAGTTGGACACGACTGTGGTCAGCAATGTTGAAAATGCATCAAGGAATCATCATCAAAGGTGCTGCTATTCCCCCTAACAGGAAAGACGCTACCGACCCGCTTCCCCAGTTCATATTATACAAATATAGGGCAAAGCTTCCTGCTGCGCAAAACATAATCGCAATATCCAGGCAAGAACACTTTCTCTTACCGAGGAAAGGCCATTCCTCAATGCTTTGTGCAAACGGAATAAGTGAAAGAATCATTGACATCACAAAAAATCTATTTCCGTTTGATCCCAAATTAAATGACATTGATACGCCCTCAATGAATACTATGTAAGACAAATTCCACAGCTTACTATTTTGAGTTATATCCCCTTTAGAAGACGCAACATAAGGTCTGGTCAGTAACGCTCCAGCAAATATCATTTGAAGATATCTTGTAAACAGTGAGTGGAAACTTGTTACTGCGTAACTTGTATATACCTGCGTTGTTCCTATCACGCTGTTGCAGAGCATACCTACAATGGTGTCTGTTGATCCAATGCGAACTGTTTGCACATACCCAGTGAATAAAGATAATAGCACCACTGTCGCAAGCGTACATATTCCCTTGTGTTTGGAAAAAAAAGGCAGCGCAACCCAAGCCACTATTATCGGAATTATCGCATGGTGTAAAAAAAGCGCCGCTAGGAGGACGCCTATTGTCCGTATGATTCCTACATTTTTTATGTAATGCCTATAAAAAGCATACCCTGCAATGATAAATGCATTCGCATATCGAATTCCAATTCCTATATCCAATATTGGGACAATTGTCATACCTATTAGAAGAATTGTAATCCATTGCTTCATTTTTAGACGATTAAGACATGCATAATCGAAAATCATCCATGTCAGCATCGTATATGCAACAAATGCTCCTGACGCCTGAAGTAATTGCATATTACTAAATCGAGCCATTACCCAAAGCCACAAATCCCATGTAAAAACTCCACTTTGGAATCTAGTATTTCCAAAGCACTGCCACAAGGGAATATTTTTATATGAATTCATGGAGATAAAATGTCTAAATATATCATTTCCAGAATCCGGTATATAGCAATACATCATCAACGCCATGGATGTACCGAATATTATAGCGCTAAGTCTCGAAAAATGTTTTTGTGCAAACAGCAATACAGATATAACAATTCCAATAACTGGGCTTATTAGAACAAACGCCATTATAACAAATATATACATCTTCTTCACCTTGACTAAAACGATTTTATCATTTATTTATTTTTCCAGAATTACCCGACTTTCCCAGGAACTCACATAAAATATATTCATGGTGAAACACTATAAAAAGTAAAACAGAAACAAGTATATTCACAATAAGGCGGGCAACCACTGTCGTAAAAAAACATCCAACACAATATGCTATTGCCATAATAATTCCTACAGATAACAGATCTTTCAAAAGCATTTTTGCGTATTCATCAATATCCAGTTCGTTTCGCACGCAGATTGTTTGATAAAGCATAACAAAGTACTCTGCTACTATGGTCCCGACACAAGCACCATACGAACCGTACTTTCCAATCAATAATGTATTCAGAATAAGGTTTACAATAGCGCCGCCAACCGTAGATTTTACATAAATACGATCCATTCGCATGGGAATCAGATATTGGGTGCGAATCACATTTGCCCACGCAGACGCTAAAATTGTGACACTCAATATCTTTATGATGCTCCCACTCTTTAAGAATTGCTCACCAAACAGCACAACAGATACATCATCAGCAATCAAATACAGGCCCATAGCCATCACACTTGCCAGCAGAAGTGCAAGCTTCATGGATGCATAAATCATTTTCTTTGAATCTTCTGAAGTTTTATGTTCAAGCAGGTAGGCCATTCTTGGAAGCATAACCGTACCAAGGGCATTAATCACAGAGATTGGAATATTAATCAAACGCTCTGCGTTCTCATAATATCCCAATTCCGTGACGGTAGAAAGCGAGCCAAGCATGGTTTTATCCATCACGCGGTAGATACCGAATGCCAGAACAGGGACAAATAGAAGCAGGCAACCTTTTAGGCGCTTCAGTGAATCTTGAAGCGTTGTTTTGACTCGATTGACGTACTTATGAAGAGAGAAAATCAAATATAACTGACTTGCGACCGTGGATCCCGCCATAATATACGTATAAACTGCCAAATCCCCCTCAGTTTTTACAAAACATAAAATTAAAACCAGAGAAAGCACTTTAATGATGCAGTTTCGCGTGATTGTGAGTTTGAACTTCTCAAGTCCAAAATAGAACCAGTTAATATCGAAGCATACGGACACAAGGTAGAGGAATTGAATTGCTGCAATTTCCTTGTATGCTTTGCACCAAAGAAACAAATAGCTCAAATATCCAATAATCACAATTCCAACAACAATGAGTTGTAGTCGATAGATTGACCAGAACACTCTCGAAAGTTCTTCCCTATTGTCCCGGACTTTCGCAATTTCACGGTTTCCATAATTGTTTATTCCCAGCATTCCTACTAGCATGAACATGTAGACGATGGAATATGTATAGGAATAAATTCCTACATTATCAACACCCAGTCGCTTTGAAATATAGCTGACGGTTATCAGTGGGAATATATATGTAAGCATCTGATACGCAACATTCAGTAAAAAATTCTTATTCTCGCTTTTCACGCTGCGGTTATTTCCTCCTATTCAACAAGTGCCTTTTTTAAGTATGTATATGCTCTCTCCTGCTCTTTCTCTAACAGGTGTTCATACTTATTATAGTTCTTTTCCTTCAGATAGTTGAAGCCATCATCAAACTCTATCGGAATCATTCGATCCTCTAAATCCAACAGATACATCAGAGTCTTCACTCTGTCATCACTACCAAACATTCCTCCATTTTTCACCGTCCAGAATTTTTTTCGATATATCGTTGAAAACACTGTCCCATGAAATGATGTAGTTATAATCATTTCTGCATTTTTTATCAGTTGTAAATATGTGGATGGATTTTCTATTTCCGGAAGTTTAAATCCTGAAAACTGCATACCCTTTACATAAAAAGTTTTTGTATTGAATGCAATAACCGGTAAATTGTATTTTTGAGAAATTTTGTGAACCAGTTTATTTATATCTCGGCTATAGCCAGGTGAATAATAGAAGATATATCTGAGCGGAAGTTTCAGTTCATGCGATTCAATTTTGGCATAATCATCCTGCTTCAGTAGCAATGTCGGATCCAAAAGCAGTTCGGCACTTCTCCCCGTTAATTTCTGCAACCATTCCAATCCATTACGTTCACGAATCGACAAACAAGAAAAATCCTTTAGATATTCCGCATATCGGATAGGATCATCCGCAAAGTCAGCAATATTTTTTGCGCCAAAAGATGGTGCGTATGCAACTTTTTTTGCCGATTTCACCCACGGAAGAAAATACGCATCATCGCCATCTTCTATAGTAATATTCCACACCTGATCGCTGCCTGCAATCACAATGTCATACTCCGCATCAGACAAATCTGATGATTTATGAATCGGAGCATGCGATAGGCGAAAATTATGTTTCTTAAAACTCTCATAAGACTCATAGTTCTTGGATATTCTTTCAAACCATGGTGCAAGGATTATGTTTTTTATGATATTTTTCAAGCCATCATTTGGTTGACGCACACTGTACAGCTTTTGCTGTCCTTCGTTTGAGAAATCAATAATTTCCGAATCTTTCCCTGTAAGCCGATCGACCACCTTCTGTAAAGCAAATGCCTGAAGCATAGAGCCACAGTTATAAGAATTATGGAATGTTATAATTCCAATTTTTTTATTCAAATCATTTCCCACTTCATTTTCCCCTTTTTCTGCTTACATCTGACTCTATTTCTAAGGTCAATTATCCTGTTAGCTCCCCAAAGACAGTTATGTTTTGACAGCCAATATACACTCTGTGCCGCTTTGTTGCAATCCTTACTACAAGGATATGTTTTTATATATTTTCGCATTTCCTGCTCGCAGACTTTTCGTGCGTTTTCCTTCCTGCGGGTCTCATCAATGCCAGCCAGTAAAAACAAATACAGATAAACACCGTATGTCACTGCATAGGACATACAACGAGTAATCTCGGAATTTTCAACATGATTATCCTTCAACAGCTTTTCTGCCAAAGAAAAATATCTCAAATTCGAGTCATAAAACTTATCGCTGTATTTTTTTGAGGATGACCCCATATAAATCCGGTACTGATAAAATGAGGCTCTGCGACAAACAAAATGCTCTGCCTTAAGAATCACATTCAAATTAAATATTCCATCTTCTCCATTGACAAGACCACAATCAAACCCGATTTGATTGCGCAGAAGGAACTCTCTCCTGTACAGCTTTGACCATGGAGCGCTCATATTTGCATTACATTTAGAATCGAAAACACCAAAGATTCCGTGTATGATATTTGTCCTATCAACGTATCTTTGCTCCTCAAAGTTTTTGCTAAAATAGACCACATCTGCCGTTCCGTCACATTCGGATAGGACGGCAGTTTTCCAACCGGGCGATAATCTATCATCTGCATCAACAAACATGATATATGTGCCTGCGGCTTCTGCTATTCCGCGGTTTCTGGTATAGGAAACACCGTGGTTTTCATGGTGCAGAATACGGATATTGCCTTTTTCATAGCGTTGTATAACATTATAAGAAGAATCAGTTGAACCGTCATCAATCAACAAAAGCTCTATCTCATCATCCATTTCAGGCAAAATCGATGTGAGGCAGTCTTCTATATATTTTTCTGCATTGTATATAGGAATCACAATAGACAACTTCATATCCATACTCACAGCATCCTTCGTTGATATTTTATCACAGTCCTTGGCGCACTAGAAAACACGCAGAGTTTCACTCTTTGTTTTATACTAAATTCCTTCCATTGCGGACGAAGCTTCTTCCGCTCTGTATCGATTTTCTGCCTGAGTCTGCCTTCTCCGTCCTCAACGAAGCGAACTCTATACCTTGCTGCACAAAGGAACATCGCATATTGAAAAGCCGCCATCCGGTAAACATTCGGGTAATTGTTTACCAATTCCATGATTTGTTGGTACGCCTTCATAGCATCAAACCATTTTGGATTATCCAGCCGATTTGATGCACTGTTTTCAATTTGGCGGTAAAAGTATTTTTTTCCGCTGTTATAGACCGCTTTTTTACAATTCAGCAAATAGCGCACATTAAAGAGCAGATCCTCACAAACAGCGATGCTTTGTTCCAAGCGAATAGACTTCGTTTGTAACAAACTCTTCCTATAGAGTTTGTTACAAACGAATCCCTCGAACGCTCCAAACACCTGCTTCAACATCTCCGATTCTTCGTATGTAGATGTTACTCCATTTGTGAACATTTCCGGTTCAAATAATTTGCTTTTGGCGACCCCAATCACTGCAATGTCTGCATCTGCCTCTTCCAAATCATGAATCATCTGTGCTATAAAATCAGGTGCGACAAGATCATCTGCGTCAACAAACGTCACGTACTCACCCGTACAGCGTTCCAGTCCGAAATTCCGGGAATAAGATACACCATGGTTTTCGTTGTAATACGGTATAATTCGTGCATCCTGCTCGGCGCGACTTCTTATTATTGAAGCTGTCAAATCCTTTGACCCATCATCGACTACAAGAATTTCCAATACTGGATAAGTCTGCTCACAAATTGAATCCAGGCATGCTTCGAGATATTTTTCCGCATTATATGCAGGAACAATAACACTGACCTTTTTCATACTTACTCATTGCACCCCATACCGCTTCTGGTAGCCTGCTGTCATTTTTTTAGCCGACAGTTCCTTTTCCTGAAACGCCATAATGTCGTTCTTATTTATCTTGCCTTCCCTCAGCGCACCTAGCTTCGCCTTAAAGCAATCCTGCGAAAATGTCTCGCCAAGATAAACATCCCGCCCCATCTCCACAACCTCTCTATGCGAGGGAATATCTGACAGCAACAGCCCCAGACCGCAAGACAATGCTTCCAGCACGGAAATCGAAAATCCTTCCGATTTGGAGGCTGACACATATACATCACTAATATTCATGTAGGCGATTGGATCCGACTGAAAACCTATCATTTTCACATGACTATCTGCCTTTTCCTTGCACTCAGCTTCTTTATCACCTTTACCAAGCACCAGGAGATATTCGTTCTCGTTGTGATACTGCACAAAGTTTTCAATCAACCAGACTATGTTCTTTCGGGAATTCAACACACCGGCATAAAGAAACACTCTCGCATCGTCTGGAATCTTGAGCACTTCTCGTGTTACAACCGATTGTGCACGAGCGGGCTCTACGCCGTTACAGATAAACGTTGCATTTTTCAGCTTCTGTTTCATCACCTTGTAAACCGACTCCGAGCAGCACACACATTCATCCAGCTTTTTCAAGGCCTTCAGGTGCAACGTAATAAAGATCCTGCTTTTGATCCAGCCATAGCTATCAAGATAATCTTCATACATATTATTGTGAATCGTAGTGATTTTCTTTATAGGCGAGTTTAACCTCGAGGAAATAATATCCGGAATCAATCCGTGCGTATGCAAAATGTCATAGTGACCATTCCTCACAGTGTCATCAAACTCTTTACATTGTCCTAATAGGCATTTCATTCGACTGAGCGTAACGCATTCGTACACAGAAACGTCATTACTTTTCAGGTATGCAATGACCTCCGGATTGTTCCCAGAAAACAGAGTAATCAACGACACATCATATTTTTCCCTGTTGAGATTATTTATGATGTTCAGCACTACGCTACTGGGACCATTTTTTACGATATAATTTACGACGTATGCTATTCTGATCACCGTTCACCGCCTCTTTCCTCTTTTCATTTTCCAGATTGCGTACTCTCATGTTATGAATGCAACACCTGATAAATCATTTTGCGCAACGTATTCGGCATCACGCACACCAGTGCATGCGGCACTGCGCCCGTACAAAAATCCACCAAACTAGTCCACCCACTTTTATGTACCCACCAGTGGAACCGCAGCATCGCTTTTGCATATGCAGTTCCGCCACGGCGGAGATACATATCGGTTGGTGCCCGCATATAAAGCAACACATCCGGCAGATTTTGCGCCTTACAACCGTTTTGCAGCATTCGAATCCATAAATAGTAATCTTCAAACAGGTGGTATTTTTCCTGATAACCCCCTGCGCTCTCAACTGCACTTTTTTTGAACATCACACATGGATGATTGAAGGGACATCTTTTCCGAGAATAACGTATAATTTCATCATTGTCACATGGGATTGTACGTCCACCTGTTATTTGGGCTGGACTGGTTACAAATTCCAAAAGCACCCCGCTTGTTATATCTAGTTCTGGATTTTTCTCGAATAGCTTGACCTGCTTCTCGCAACGATCTGCCACACTGATGTCATCACTATCCATCCGGGCAACCAACTCATTTTTACAATGCTTAATGCCCACGTTAAGAGCGTTTCCAAGGCCTCCATTTTTCGCCAATCGAATAACATTTAGGACGCTTTCCATTTCTTGCTGCTTAACTGCAATCACAGCATCCAGTTCCGGAGTCAACGCACCATCGCACACCAGCACCAAATCGTTTGTTGGAACCGTTTGCTTTTGAATGCTTTCTATTGATTGCCTGAGGTATTCCGCTCTCTCTTTGTAATAGACCGACATCAATACGGAATATTTAAATTTCACGCTATTTCCTCACACTTTCTTGATAACATAAACCGCCACGATTCTTGTACCTTTCTTGTTCAGGGCAAGCACAGCCATCTCTGCATCAATTGGATCTCTTCCAAGGTCGATTGCAGGTTGCGTTATATTCTCGCTACGCCTTGGATTATAGCAATGGACTGGAACATATTCTTCAACATTTGCAATATACCGAATTGCTCGCATATTCCCGGAATTTTCGCCTGCATTGTCCGGCTCAAACAGCAAACTTCCCTCAGAGTACGACAATTTACCGTTTAGATAAATGCCGTCCTGTGCGCTCATTCCTGCTACTTGATTTTCAAAAATGACATTTTGGGCTTTTTTCTCCAACGGTTTGCCCTGTTTTTTCACCGGATCCGCAATTGTATAAATTCCCTCATGGTATTCTGCTCCATCGCAGACTTCCCACTCTTTGCGGATGCCATTTTCAAATGCACTGTAATAATACACACCATCCTCGTGACGAAATTGCTCGGTTACAACAATGTAATGATTCATTGTCGGTTTTATACTCCACGAATTGCCTTCACTACTCACTTTTGCCTTTGCATTTTTAATAATGGAGTTGATGTCCAGCGGGTTTTCTCCGGTTTTCTCCCGTACATTTGAATTGTTATCTGTGCTTTCCGGCTGATTGCCCAAATCAACAACACCGAATACGAAGCCAGCCAAATCCAAAAAAAACGCAAGCATCAACGCAAACAGTGCCAGCCCCTTATAGGGACTCGTCAAATAAATCGTGCCCTGCTCCAGAGCATTGTGGGTATTGATGTATCTGCGCGTCACATTGTCCAGTGCATTGCAGGCAGTATCACGGTCAAACTCGGTCAGCTTTGCTTGCTGCGTCGCAGTCAGCTCGCTCACATCCGCAGACGAGCCAACAAACGATGGCAGTGCGCTGATTTGCGCTTTCAACACCTCGATCCGTGTGAGCCACGTCTTTTTCCACGTAGTATCGATTTCCTGCGTATCTTTCTGATTATCCTGCTGACTTTCTGCCCCTGAGGCTGCGGATACCGTAGACGAAGCCGTTGCATTGTCCTCCGGCTGTGCAACCGCATTGCCATTTTCTGTGTTTGGTTCAACCGTGTTGTTTCCATCCGAGCCTGTTGCTGCGGTTGCTTCTCCATTGTTTTCATGATCTACTGCATCAGCGGGCTGATTCGTTCTCTCCGTGCCCGCATTTTCTGCTCCGGACAAAGAAGTTGAAGAAGAACTCGTTGATGCGCTGCTGGAAGATGAAGAATCAGATGCGCTAGACGAACTCGAAGTGTCTATGCGTATGCTGCCAATCGACACGCCTGAACTTTCACGCAGTTCTGTCATCAAAATATTCAGATTTTTCTCAACGCTCTTCACATTTGAGTAATCGTTCAGATTCAGAACCAGTGCATTCATCTGTGTCAGAAGCGTGCTATAAGAAAGGCTGCCATCTCCATTGGCATCCGTCTCGGTCATAGCTTCTGAACTTCGAAGATTCTTAAATGTATCTGTTGCCAGCGCCTTTAGCTTTTGGTCATCTGGATCATTACTAAAAAGCTCTGTCTGCAGCTCAATCAAATTGCTTTTGATAGAAATGCTGCTGGTCGAGTCAGAAAGTCCTAGATGCTCCGCATAAATAGCAAGCCGACTCTGCGCATTTCTTAGAGCTTCAATTTCTTGGTCGATATTGCTCAGCTGCGTCATTGCTTTATCGTACTGTGCATCAGCCTTATTCCATGAGTTCTGTAATCCAGAAATATCCGTTCCCGGTGTAGGATTTCTAATTTGCCTATCTAGCGACTCTCTCTCTTTTTTAGAGTCATCACGCCGTTTTACAGCATCGTCTCGTTGTGTTTGTTTGTTTTGCAGTTCCTTTTCTACATTTGCTTGTGTACCTTCGACAGCCTTTGCCGCTAGATTCCGGTTTTCCTGCGATGGCGATGTAACAAACGCATTTTCCATCTGGTCGATTGCCGTAGACATCAAGCTACTCGCCGTCGTATTGTCGCTTGCATAGTTCTGCCGCTCTGCATTCCAGTCCATATTAAAATCAGATGCCTGCGTCGGGAGCTGGTTAGCCAAAGTCTGAAGGTTCAGGATTTTCTGTCCAAGCTCCGTTTCCAAATAGGCGCGGTAAGCCTTTGCATAATCGTTTGCGCTGTATAGTTCACTCCGGTATGTCTGCTGTACCAAGAGCCTGCTGTCCGTGTTCCACGAACCTTTGTGCACTGTTTCTGCAATATAGACATAGCTGAACCACGAAGAACAGAACAGCGACACCGCCGTTAAGAGCAGCAGAACGACTTCAATGAGCAGCTTTCCTACGCCTTTCAAAAAGCCATTGTTTTCTCCCCAGATTCGTTTCATGAATTTGGGGAGGTTCATGCTCAATGCCAGCAGAATACCCTGAATTGCACCAGAGGTCACATAGGCGATCGTTGGATTATCAAAAATATACTGGTGCATACCCTGCGCCGTCGTAAAAAAGGAGGCAATTGCAAGGCAGACAACTGCAAATTGGAGAAGCTGTGTCTTGCCGACAGCTTTGCTATTCGTCACTTGCTTTACGCCATCCGATTCGATTGGTTCTGTGATCTTCGCTGGCGTCTTCGCACTCGATAGATTCTCCATACGTTTTCCTCACTTTCTTGTGATTTTGCGTTCAAACACCTTAAATGATGTTTTTTTCGAAAGAGGCATTCTGTTTCTCAACTGAACTACTTTTTCCTCTACAACTTCGCACATACCATCAATAATGCTATGATAGATTTCTTTTACCTTGTCTGTTTCCGTTTGGTCTATAGCCAGTGCGCTGCTTATTGCAGAATATAACGAATAAAGCACCTGTGCGATCAATGTTGCTCCCAAAAGTATCAAATAGACAAAAATAAATCCGGCTTCTTCTCGAATCAGCGTTCCTTTCATATCGATCAGCAAACGCACAATTTCAAGGACCACAATGATCACTGCAACAATCAAAACCGTTCCTACAAGAGACAAAACAACATTTTGTGCCATTTGTGCCATTTTTGAGAGACCGTGCTCGTCTTTTCCAAAGTAGACAGAACATAAAACCGCCAGACTAACCGCCAGAACGCCAATCGAACTGGAGTACTCATGCAAAAAGCCAGCTCTTCCATTTCCGGAAATCGTATCCTCAAGGATGGTGTAAACGATATTTGCTGCGCAAAATAAAATGCCTAGCACGATAATGTAAATGATCAGATATAGTACAACTGCTGTTGTAAATGGTAATCCACCGCCTGAAGCCAGAACACCTCCGATTCTTTTTACACCATCGTGCCAGCATTTAAGGGCACCTTCATGTATATTCCCGAAGAAGAGTGGTATTGCCACAAAGACGGCAAGAACCCCAATCGTCAGAAGACTGACGATTTCCGGTGATTTTGCGATTTCTATCAACAGGTGAGCTTTATTTTCCTTTTGGGTCAGGTTAACACTTTGCTTTTCACTGCCATCATTTCTAACAAGCGCATAGTAAATTTTTTGAGCGGCCACAAAGACAGTGCCCGAAAAGAAGGCTGCAACAACAAGAATCAAAATCAGTGCGCCTGAGAACATCATCAACTTTATGATGACCTTCAAACTATTCACGAAAGCCGGAGTAACTAAGCGATTTGCCTGTACTAGTTGCGGCTCATTCCGCAAGACAAACCAACTACCAGCAGCGCCGACCAATATTATAATTGAGAAAACACCTAGAATATTATGCCGGTGCTCTCTCCATGTTTTCTTTACGCCATTCCCCGGATTCAGCCATTGCAAGGTCGTCTTGACCGCGATAAGCACAAGCAAAACTATCGCCAGAACAGCCAGATATTCTCCAACGTACTGCGCCATTTACAATTCCCCCTGTTATGGAAAAAACTTCTCTAGAACTTCCATTCCTGTTTTCAAAAAATCCAGAAGTTTTGTTAAATCCTCAATTTTAATGGTCCCACTTTCTTGGGATATGCCCACCGCAATAAAGATCCATCCTGTTAGACAAACGCACCGAATAAAAAAAGCCAAATCCTCCGGTGCAATTCCGCTGTTTTCCCAAAAGCGATGAAATTTTCCGTTCTGGAAGATTTTTTTCAACTGTTGCGTAAAAAATACCACTATGATAAGAAGCAGCAATATTATCTTGACCGAACTTTGCTGAATCGAAAGGGACCAAAATGCAAGTGTGCCCAATCCAATCAGTATCAGGCCTTCGCCAATGATTGAAAAGCTGCTCCGTATAGAGATTTTCCTGACCTCCGCTAAAAGTTTTTTACGTATACAAACGAACAACCGAATAATCGTCCAAGCGATTATCCAAAGCGTTCCAAAAACGATTGCCCATAAAATCGTCTGCTCCGGCTTTTGGTTCAGCCCTGAATAGCTGATAAACAACCAATCTGCAAGTACTCCGCCGATTGTCTCAAAGAGGAGGGCTTTATCACATTGCTGAATGGTCTGTTCAAGCCACCGTACGGCCCCTCTCAGATTTTCAGCTAGGTGAAATATTGCTTGGATTACGCTCCGAACTATTATTCCCAATAGCCCTGATATTCCCAAAAGTTCAAGACTTCCACCAATAACCCACGTTAGATTCCATCCATCGGTGTACAAGTCTGACCAGCGGCTTACCCGATTTGAAAATATATCAACGTTGACCACATAGGCCTCACATACCAACAAGGTAATCTGCAAAAGTTCTGCTTTACGTTGTTCAGTCCGCCCATTCCATGTGAGAACACTCATAAAGCTCGCGATGAGCAGTGAAATATTGGAAATCTGTTGTGTCTTATCCCCATATGGCATAGTTCCCTTAACCATTTGGTTCTCCAGCCAGAAAACTAAAGCAGCGCCGCATAGTGCCGCCCAATATTTTTTTATGAATCGAAGCAATCCCATCTCCATCACACCTTTATGCTTACATTCACATTACTCTACAGTTCCTCCACATAGATTCTCGCTTTTCTCAACGACCTTACTCTCTCTCAATAAAACAATGCTCTCTCGCCGGAATTCTGGGTCGATTTTTCCATCTACCACGCCTTTGCGTCCCAGCACGACCTGAATGCTCTTCCAAATGACCTTCAAATCAAATTTCAGGCTAACATTCTGGACGTATTCCCGGTCATAATAGACTTTGTCGTACACATCCACCGTGTCACGGCCGTTGATCTGTGCCCAGCCAGTAATGCCCGGCGTCACCTGATATACACCATACCAACGCCGCAGGAAGCGAATCTCACGTTCGGTATACACCAGCGGACGCGGACCGATTAGGCTCATCTCACCACGAACCACGTTTACCAGCTGCGGCAACTCATCAATGCTGGTGTCTCGTA
>OIYY01000655.1_pt1 | contig 23053 bp, 21 predicted proteins | sample 1588341 | NCBI WGS metagenome assembly OIYY01 (sample SAMN03283287) | human gut metagenome | biome: human-associated habitat; material: feces | host: Homo sapiens | place: Peru | collected 2012 | reverse complement strand
AAGGTAGATGTCGCAAGCGACCGCCGCAGGCGCGGGAATGTGCCAAGGCACATTCGTTGTTCTATAAAAGTCTGATTTGGGAACATAAGAAATAAAAGAAAGGTAATAAAGGAGTAGATTCATAGTATGGATAAAAAAGGTGTGGCAGAATTAAAGAGACGTTTTACAAAGGAAAATTGTACCTTTACCAGATTATGTGGCTGTTATGTAGATGCCGGTAAGAATAAGGTCGTTGATTTAAGTGAGACATTTTTAAATCTGGAAGATGAAGAATTTTATAAATATTTAGAGATTGCCAAGAAAACCTTATCAGGAACCATTGGAAATAATCTTTTGGAATTGAATTTTCCACTGGATGAAGAAGCAGCAGGAGGAAGACAACAGTTTCTTTTAGGTTTAAGGGAAAGTAAATTAAAAAATCCAGAGTTACTGGAACGTTTTTATGATATGGTCATTGAAAGCTATGACTATGCAGGCAATTATCTGATTTTGCTGTTCCATGATGCTTATGATGTCATGACCAAGACCACGGATCATAATGCGCTGGATGAATCAGAAGAAGTGTTTGAATACCTTCTGTGTGCAATCTGTCCGGTACAGTTATCCAAACCGGGACTGGGTTACAGAGAAGATGAAAACCGTATCGGACCAAGAATCCGTGACTGGGTGGTAAGCGTACCGGACAGCGGTTTCTTATTCCCGGCATTTACCGACCGCAGCACAGATATTCATTCCCTGATGTTCTATACCAAGGATACCAAGGCACCACATGCGGAATTTATGGAGTTGGGATTAGGCTGTGGCGCAAGACGCACCGCAACGGAGCAGAAGATGACCTTCCATTCTATTGTCAAGCAGGCATATGGTGATGATGTGGAAAAGAGCGGTGAAGTGCTGATGGAGATTCAGCAGAACTTAAATGACCTGGTGGAAGAGAAGGCAGAGCTGGAAGAAGACCCGGTAGTGCTGACACCGGAGCTTTTGACCAATGTTATGGAAGAAAGCGGCGTTGCACCGGAAAAGGCAGAAAAGATTGGAAAGACCTGCGCAGAGGAATTTGCAGAAGAAGCACCGCTGGCAGAAAATGTAGTAGACAGCAAAGCTCTGGCTGCCAATGAGCAGATTCAGAAGGAAAAAGAGCTGGTAGCCCAGGTTGAAGTGCTGCAACAACAGTTAAAAGAGAAACAGATAGAGGAAGAAGCTGACGAAGTAGTTAAGACCTATGATGTTGTGCTTCGTGTAAAACCGGAAAAGGTTTCCCAGATTAAATCCGAAGTAATCAACGGACAGAAATGTCTGGTAATTCCGATGGCAGAAGACGAACATGCCAACGTAAACGGAGTAAATACAACGGTATAATAATTGTATATAAAATCATTAGGATGAACTGCTTTTTTGGATGTCAGATAAGTGCAGTTTCCGGAGATGTAATACAAAAAATCAGTAAGCCACATAACAGGAGAAGCAGGATAATCCGGAAAAATCTGCCCCAGCGGAAGCTGCGACGTTTTAGCTGGGTACCGTCAATGAGCGTGACATCATTGGCTTTAGCAAGGGCAATGGCACCGGGATAGAAAACGCTGTTGGTAATGACCATTGCTTCATCACAATCGTAATAGGATTTACCGGCAACAGCTTCCTGTACGGCACTGTTACCAACCTTTCCCTGATATAATTTGCACTGGACTGCATAGGTAGTCCGGTGTTTTTTTGCGATTAAATCCACACCAAAGTCTCTGGAAGCTTTGGTGACAGTAATTTTTGAATATCCGTTGCGCTTAAGATAGCGGGCTGCATATTCTTCAAATTCGTAGCCATTCATTTTGTCAAAATTGACACCAAAAAAGAACCGCCGCAGTCCATGGAATACGGCGAACGGAAGATGTATAATAAATCTTATGAAAAAGAAAAGTATTTTTCCAATCAGGCGAAACATAAAAGAATTCCTTTCCGTTCATAATAACGGATGCTATACTGTAATTGACCCGCTTGCATTCATTATAGCATAACATAGAGGTGATAGATTTGAAAGAAGAATTGATGGAATTAAGACAGAAGATGAAAGAATACGGCATGGCGGCATATCTCATTGTTTCCGATGATTTCCATGCATCAGAATATGTAGGAGAATATTTTAAATGCCGTGAATATATTTCCGGATTTAACGGTTCGGCAGGAACGCTGGTAATTACTGAAGATATGGCAGGACTCTGGACAGACGGAAGATATTTTATCCAGGCAGAAGAACAGCTTGTCGGCACCGGCATTACGTTATTCCGGAGCGGACAGCCGGGAGTAGTGGATATTGGTACTTTTCTGGCAGAAAAAATGGAAGATGGTACCGTATTGGGGTTTGATGGAAGAACCGTAAGTACCGGCATGGCAAAGAGTTTAAAAGAAAAATTGCGGGAGAAAAAGATTACATTTGCTCCAGAACGGGATGTTGTAGGCGAAATCTGGGCGAATCGTCCTGCATTATCCTGTGATCCAATCTGGGAGCTTGGCGTGGAATATGCAGGTAAGAGCCGGAAGGATAAGGTGGCAGGGGTACGAAAAGCAATGGTGGATTGCAAGGCGGATTATTTTCTGATTCCGTCTCTGGATGAAATCGCATGGCTTTTTAATATCCGTGGAAATGATATTGCATACAATCCGGTGGCATTATCTTATGTGCTGATTGCACCGGATGAAATCCGCTGGTATGTAAATGAAATGAGTGTACCGGCTGACTTAAAGGAAAGACTATCTGCTGAAAAAATCTATATTTACGGATATGAACAGATTTATGCGGATATAAAGGAAATTCCGGCAGACCAAAGCATTCTTATCGATGAGAGTATGACAAATTATGCACTGTATGATGCCATTCCAAAAGAGACACATAAGGTAAAGAAGAACAGCCCGATTGAGCTTATGAAGGCAGTGAAGAATGCCACTGAGATGGAACATGAACGTCTGGCACATAAGAAGGATGGCATTGCTCTAACAAAGCTTATTTACTGGTTAAAGCATATGGAAGATAAGCGGCAGATAACGGAGCTTACGGTATGTGCTAAATTAGAAGAATTCCGGAGGCAGGGAGAAGGTTATCTGGGACAGAGCTTTGCACCAATTGCTGCATACGGTACCCATGGAGCTATTGTGCATTATGAGCCGGATGAGAAGAGCAATATTCCACTGGATAACAAAAGCTTTCTGCTGCTGGATACCGGCGGACAGTATCTGGATGGCACAACAGATGTGACAAGAACCATTGCCCTTGGAGCATTAAGCACAGAGGAGAAGAAACATTATACTGCCGTATTAAGAGGAAATCTGAATCTTTCGGATGCAAAATTTAAATATGGCTGTACGGGAGTCAACCTTGATTATCTGGCAAGGGAGCCATTGTGGCATATGGGACTTGACTATAATCACGGAACCGGTCATGGGATTGGCTATTTGTTAAATGTACATGAAGGACCGAATGCATTCCGTTACCGGGAACGGTATGGCACCGGAACTGTCATGGAAGAAGGCATGATTACTTCGGACGAACCGGGACTGTATCTGGAAGGAAAATACGGCATCCGCCTTGAGAGTCTGTTACTTTGTAAGAAATCAGAGAAAACGGAATATGGACAGTTCATGGAATTTGAAACACTGACCGTTGCACCATTTGATCTGGAGGCTATTGACTGGGAAGAATTAGACAGCCGGGAAAAGGCACTGCTTCGGAAGTATCAGCAGTATGTCTATGATACCATTGCGGAATTCCTTCCCGAAGAAGAAAAGAAATGGCTGAAGGAGCAGATTCCGGCGTAGAGATATGGGTATTGCACGGGATGAAAAAAGAGGCTTGGTTTTTTATGAATCAAGCCTCTTTTTTCATCCGTAAGACGCTGCCGGTGGCAGGTTCTGTTGGTATAAAAATGATTTATTTATACGGCAGAATATCCTCCGTATATGCCCGGAGAATTTCTCCGACACTCCATGCCTGGGCATAGCAGCCGCGGGAGGTGTGCGGTTCATTACCATCAAAGATTTCTGCAATAGAACCGATACAGCCGTGGTAGAACTGCTCTCTGGTGGCATCTAACATGGCATCTACCCGTGTGATAACTTCTTTGGAGGTTCCATAGACATGCACATAAGCAGTCAGGAAACCGCCTAAGAGGAAGCCCCAGGAAGTACCCTGATGATAAGCGTGGTCACGTTTATCAAGACAGCCTTCATAGGTCGGATGGTATTCCTTGTCATCCGGGCTTAAGGAGCGAAGACCGGTTTTAGCATATAGTTTCTCGTAAACCTTATCTACAATCTTCTTTTCCTTGTCAGCATCTAACATCCGGTGCGGCAGGGAAACAGCATAAATCTGATTTGGACGAAGGGTTGCATCACCTTCCAGTCCGTCTACCACATCATAGAGACATCCATCTTTTTCATTCCAGAATTCTTTTGCGAAAGATTCCTTTGCATGAGATGCAAGGGCAGCATAGTGGGAACCGTCTTCCCCAAAGCGCGTTGCCCATTCTTCCATCAGGCAGAGTGCATGATACCAGAGCGCATTGATTTCTACCGGCTTGCCGTGCCGTGGTGTAGCAACCCAGTCGCCCACACGGACATCCATCCAGGTTACCTGGTCGAGACCGCTTCCGGCATGGATAAGTCCATCTTCTTCCATATAGATGGAGAAATCTGTTCCGTGTTCATAGGCTGCAATAATTTCCTTTAATTTTGGATAAATGGTCTCCTGCACAAATGCATAATCTTCCGGGGTACCGGTGTATTCGAGATATTTGCCAACAGCATAGAAATACCACATGGAAGCATCTGCAGTGTTATACAATGGGGCGGTTCCTTCATCCGGGAACATATTTGGCACCATGCCATGGTGGACATAGCGGGCAAATGTGGTAAGAATATCTCTGGCATCCTGATAGCGTCCGGTAGCCAAAGTTAAGCCGGTGAGGGCAATCATGGTATCCCGGCCCCAGTCGGTAAACCAAGGAAGTCCGGCAAGAACAGTCATCAGTCCGGTAGACTGCCGGTATGCAAGAAAATGGTCGGCGGCAATGGTCAGAGTCTCTGCCAGTTCATCATGGTAGCCTGCCTTTTTCTCTAATGCATCAAAACGAGCCATTTCTGTGGCAGCAGTGGCAAAAGCATCCTTTTCATAAGCATCTTCAATGGTACAGACGATAGATATTTTCTTGCGGCATCCGGCGTCCAGCGGAAATTCAATCTGGTATGGCGTGTAGTTATCATCTAAAGCATCGGATTCTACATCCAGTTCTTTTTGTAACTGCATTCCGGTGGTATATTTTTCTTCGCATGGAACAACGGTCCCATCATCGGTAAAAAGACGGATGGTGATATCTTTATTCTGCTGTGGCACCAGTCTGATTTCCGGCTGCTCATAAGTAGTATCGAATTTTAAAGTGTCTACGGTAGAAGCATCATGGTGTACCCGGTAATTAAAGAGCGGAGTCAGCACCAGTGTAGCAGCCGCTCCATCATTCTGGATATCATAGGAAATGGCGATAGTATTTTTACCGTGTTCAAAGGCGAGAGTCTTTGTCATGGTAAATTCCGGAGCTTTGGTGGTAAAATGTACCAGCCCGTCATAAGTAAAGGAATGAAGGTATTCAATACCTTCACGGTAAGCAGTGCTGCCATCGTCAGCAAGATACTGTTCTACAGTAAAATCCATTTTCTCAGAAGAACGAATCAGACATTCGTTGATTTTAGAGAGAATGACGAAACGTTCTACTGGTGGGTGCAGGCTGGCAATCAGATAGCCGTGGTGCTTTCTTGCATGGGCACCGGTAACGGAACTGCCGGCATAGCCGCCGATTCCATTGGTCAGGACCCATTCCTTCTGTACACCCACCGACATTGGGGTGAGGGCATCTTTATTTAAATGATATGCTTTCATAGAACTCTCCTTTATCGTGTAATCTGTCCGGTGGCGGGGAGAAACAGGAAAACAATTGCAAATGTCATTTCATGCTTCTGTCATTTTTGCTACAGAATGCTGCAGAACTAAGCTGTTTTGTTTTCTTTTGCTATTGAGCCTGTCTTTCCAATGTTTCACAGTATAGCGGCACGGTTCGCTGATATGCGGATGCATGAGAAAGGCGGCTAGGGCACTTGGAATTTCATCCTGCAACCGGCAATGCTGGCACAGGACGTGCCAGCAAGGTGCAATCTGAACATGGATGTGAATTTGCACCGGTTGCCGGATGAAATAATATCTTTCTTGAAATTCTTAGTGCCCCTTGCAGTTTTTCTGCCGCATCCGCATACAACGGACAGTGCCACTATCCAGTGAAAGCAGCGGAAAGACAGCCTGCAATCATAAAACAAAACAGCTAAGAACTGCGACGCATTCTGCATCAATTAAAATGAGCAGAAGCATGAAATAACATTGAAATATGTTTTTACCGTATGCTTCCCCCGCCCCCGGACTGTTTGCCTCTATTGTAACGAAATAATTCGAAAAAATCTACTGAAAAACACGGAAAAAACATAATTATTAAATAAACATAATCTACTGGATTAATCGCAGAAAAAGAGATATAATGAAAAAGAATCTGCATGAGAAGCAGGTGCAAAAAGAAAAATTGAGAGGTTTGAAGTATGAGTATTTTTGAAAACACAGTTCTGGTAGATAAGAAGGTGTCTGTTGTAAATGTAATCTTAAGGTATCTTTGTATTGCGTTGGCAATTTTCTGTGTACTGGTTTCCATTATTGTGTATCCGGGAATTTTACTGGTTCCTGCAATTATCTTTGCAGTTTTCTGGTATCTTCTTAAAATTGCATCACAGATTGAATGGGAATATACCTATATTGAAGGAAGACTTAGCTTTGCACGTATCAAGGCAAAGAGAAAGAGAAAAAATATTGCAAAGATTGAGATGGAAGAGGTTGTGCTGATTGCACCGTCAACTGCACATGAATTGTATAATTATCATAACAACAACCAGTTGAGTGTAAAGGATTGTTCTTCCAAGCAGCCGGGAGCGAAGACTTATGAAGTCATTTATAAGAACGGAAGCGGACTTGGAGACATTATCTTTGAACCGGATGAAAATATGCTGGATATGATCTGCAACCGGAATGCAAAGAAAGTCATCAGATAGGAGAAGTGATTTTATGGCAGAACAGGGAACTTGTGATACCTGTGTAAATTTTGTATATGATGAAGATTACGAATATTATGTCTGTGATATGGATCTGGATGAAGATGATATGGTAAGATTTCTTACCGGCAATACGAATTCCTGCCCGTATTATCAGTTATATGATGAGTACAAGATTGTACGCCATCAGATGTAAATCTTAAATAGAAATGGTTTTAAAGAGGTCTGCATTTTCTGTATAGACCTGATTGAGCCAGTCGCAAGCCTGACCAATGCCTTCGTCGGAATATTCGAAGGTGTTGGTCTTTTTTTGTTCATCCGGCGTAGCGGTAAAGCAATAAGGACCCGGCCACCAGGTGGCAAGCAGTATGGTGGAGTCGTCTTCTACATGCTTCTCAATGCGGTAGCGCATGCCCAGGTGGCTTCCGGTATACTGTGTTTTATTATAAAAAGGAATGGAAAATAAATCTTTACGTTCTATCATAATAGCACCTGCTTTCAAAATACTATATCAAAGGTAGCATAAGAAGGGACTCTTTGCAAGAAATGAAAGAGATATTTAAAAGACAGGTCTGTTATGGCTTGCACATCCCTTCCTAAGATGATAGAATAAACATGACATTAGATACATAATGTTGGGGTGATAAGGAGTAGATAGAGGAAAGAATGGAAAACAAATTCTGTTACCTGAAAGGGCTTGTGGACTGCAGTTCGGGACAGATTCAGGACTGCAATGTAAAGCATGTGTCCAGGTGTCCGCGGGAAGAGGACACGGCTAAGAAGGAGAGCCGGCAGGCGTTCTGCTTCTTAAAAGGACTGGTAGACTGTGCTCCGTGTGATGTGCAGGACTGCAATATTAAGAGAGTGCGTAGATGCCCGAGGGAAAACTAAGAGTTGCTGCTGAAAACGGAAAAACTGTTTTCAGCAGTTTTTTACGAAAGAAGAGAACCTATTTGTATGAGAAAACAGGGGGCTATCATGAAACAGACCGAAAGACCAATTGCAGTATTTGATTCAGGTGTAGGTGGAATAAGCGTATTACGTGAACTGGTACACCTGATGCCAAATGAAAATTATATATTTTTTGGAGATTCTAAAAATGCACCTTATGGTGGAAAGAGCTTAGAAGAGGTGCGGAAACTGACGGAATGTCATGTGAGACACCTGTTATCAGAAGGAGCAAAAGCAGTAGTGATTGCCTGTAATACAGCAACCAGTGCAGATGTCTCGATTTTGAGAAAAGAATATCCGGATGTACCGGTGGTTGGAATTGAACCGGCATTAAAGCCTGCAGTACAGTTTATGGAACATCCTCGGGTGCTTGTCATGGCAACGCCAATGACAATCCGGGAAGAAAAATTTCATCGTCTTATGGCACGGTATGAAAATGATGCAGAGATTTATCCACTGGCATGCCCCGGAATTGTGGAATTTGTTGAGCGTGGAGAATTAAATAGTGCAGAACTGAAAGGATTTTTACATAAACTGTTGAAACCATATTGCAAGGGAACAGTGGATGCAATCGTTTTGGGATGTACCCATTATCCTTTTGTAAAGGATGCAATAGCAGAAGTGATGGGGAATACGGTAGAATTTTTTGATGGAGGAGCCGGTGTGGCACGGGAGACCAGACGGCGGCTTATGGAAAAGGAATTATTGTATACCGGAGACAGAAAAGGCAGGGTAATATTTGAAAACAGCGCTGCAACACTAGAAAAGCTGCGATTGTGCGAAACATTACTTAATTCTAAATAAAGTATAAATTAAATGGGAATATTTTTTTAGAATTTTTTAGAATCCTTTTCGAAAGCTGACACACTTTAGACACATTTCATGGATATAATGGATTTATCAAATGAAGGAACACAAAAATAAAAAACAGATTTCCTTTCGTTTGAAAAAGTGGCAATAATTTCCTTTTAATAGATGAAACATTTTCATAACTAAACTCCTCGAAAAAACAGTCCGGAAGGGCTGTTTTTTCATGCTAAAAAGAATGACTGAATTTTAATTGTGAAAAAGTAACAAAAAATCCAGGAAAATATATAAATATTAAGTAACAAAAAAAGAAAAAATGTATTGCTATTACCCACAAAAAGAGTTAACATAGTTCCGGGTTTAGGAGAATGTAAAAAGAAAAAACAAGAGAAGAAAGGAAAGAGGTCATATTATGGAATCTTATGAATTTCTGCTTTTTTTAGCAATTATTTTAATTTCAACAAAAGTATTAGGACTTTTCTCACGAAAAGTGCATATGCCGGCAGTAGTAGGAGCACTGGCAGCCGGTATTATTTTAGGACCATCGGTATTAAAACTCATCACACTGGATGGAACCAACGGTGTATACCTTGAGATTACAGCTGAAATCGGAGTTATTTTCCTGATGTTCTCCGCAGGACTGGAGACTGATCTGAAAGAAATCAAGGCAAATGCATTGGCATCCTTTGTCGTTGCTTTAATCGGAGTTATTGTTCCTCTGATTGGTGGTTTTTTAGGGTATGCATTATATTTCCATACAGATTTTGCAGATTATCAGGAGGTATTGAAATCTGTCTTTATCGGAGTTGTGCTGACAGCAACATCTGTAAGTATTACAGTAGAAACATTGCGTGAACTGGGACGTTTAAAGGGAAGAGTCGGAACAACCATTCTTGGCGCAGCTGTTATTGACGATATTCTTGGAATTATTGTACTTACCATTGTAACAAGCTTAAAGGATACCAGCGTAAATCCGGTTACTGTTATGGTTAAGATCGTTCTTTACTTTATTGTAATCGGAATCTTATTCTTCCTGGTATCAAAATGCAAACCATTAATTGAAAGCGAAGGTCAGAAAAGACGTGTTACGGTATTTGCACTGGCATTCTGTTTCCTGTTATCCTATGTATCAGAAAAATTCTTCGGCATTGCAGATATTACAGGTGCATATTTCGCAGGACTGATGCTTTGCAGCATGAAGAACGGTGAATATGTAAAGGACAGAATCAACTTCCCGTCTTACTTATTCTTCTCACCGGTATTCTTCGCAAGTATCGGTATTAAGACATCCTTAGACGGAATGACAGGTTCTATGGTAGGATTTACCATTATCCTTTTAGTTATTGCATTACTGACCAAGGTGGTTGGATGCGGACTGGGTGCAAAATTCTGCCGCTATACAAATAAAGAAGCGTTACAGATTGGTGTCGGAATGATTTCCCGTGGTGAGGTTGCGTTAATTGTTGCCCAGAAGGGATATCAGTGCGGTATGTTAGATGATAGATTCTTCGCACCAATCGTACTGGTAGTAATCGTGACAACATTGATTACCCCGATCCTGCTGAAGCTGGTAATGCATGATAAACAGTCTGAACAGCCGGCAGCATAAAAGTCAGATAGCGCAGTAAAATAAAATCCTGCAGACCAAAAATAAATGTAAGTTTGTTACATTTGCGTCCGCAGGATTTTCTTACTTTACAGGAAATTGCTTTCCTGTAAAGTAAAATACTATCGAAAGAAAAGAAAGAGGACAAAACGTGGAACAAAAGAAAACCCTGGGACAATTGTTTGTACCAATCTGCCTGGAAACATTATGTTATATGCTTTCCGGCATGGTGGATACACTGATGCTTTCATCTGTGGGAGATGCAGCAGTCGGTGCTGTTGGAACAGCCAATACCTATATAGGTATTTTTATCATTATGTTTTCTGTTATTTCAGCCGGAATGATTGCGGTTATGACGCAGTATATCGGTGCCGGAAAAGAGGGGATTGCATATCAGGCAAGACAGCTTGGCATGTTATTTAACGCTATTGTAGGAGCAATTCTTGCGGTATTTTTGTTCTTCCAGTCAGGAATGATATTATCAGCGGTTGGTGTGGCAGATTCTCTGATGGAGTATGCAAAAACATATCTTAGGATTGTGGGAGGCGGATGCATTTTAAACGCACTGATTCCGATTTTCTCCAGCTACTTAAGAGCGTTTGGATATACCAGACAGCCTCTTGTGGCAACGGTATCTGCCAACATTTTAAATTTTATCTTAAATGCAGTATTCCTTTTTGGGTTCCACTATGGAGTAGCAGGAGTTGCTGCAGCAACAGTAATTTCAAGGGTATTGAATCTTGGCCTGGTAATCTGCTTCGGACATTATTATATTCATGCGAAGGAGAAGAAGGAAAGGCTTAAGAACCGTGTGGTATTCGGACAGATTGTCAAGATCGGACTGCCTTCTGCCATGGAAACAGCACTATATAATGTGGCAATGACTTTGATTATCCGTTTCTTAAATCAGATGGATGCCAATGGAATGAACGTAACAGCCCGTTCCTATGCCATACAGATTACAAATTTTTCTTACTGCGTAGGTGCAGCGTTAGCCCAGGCAAATGCAATTATGGTCGGCTGGCGGATAGGTGCACAGGATTATGAAGCCTGTGATAAAGGAACCAGAAAAGCAGCAGTTGTGGGTGTAATTGTTGCGACGATACTGGAGAGCATTTTTGCTTTATCGTCCCATTGGCTGATACGGATGTTTACGGATGATCCACAGATGGTATCTCTGGTTGGAAAGCTTCTGGCAATTGATATTGTCCTTGAAATTGGACGGGTGACTAATCTGGTATACGGAAATGCTTTAAAGACCAGCGGTGATGCGGTATTTACTACAGTGATTGCTGCGATATTCATGTACCTGTGTGCGGTGGGGGGATCTTATTTCTTCGGAATTCATCTAGGATTGCTGGTTTGTGGAGCATATATCGGTATGGCAATGGATGAATGTGTCCGGGCAGTGGGAATGATTTTACGGTGGCGGAGCGGAAAATGGAAACAGAAGGTATTGATAAAAGAAAACGCCTAGTATAAAATAAGAGAAAAATTGAAAGTAAGGAGCGGAAGCATGGCAGATACTGAGATTAATCTGGCACAATTAAAAGAATATAAGGCTGGGGAATACCAGTTAATCGATATCAGAAATGAGGATGCCTTCCGCTATGGAAGTATCAAGGGAGCAGTCAATCTGCCGGAGCAGGAGATTTTTTTGAGAAAAGAGGAACTATCGGCGGCCAAGCGTCTGATACTATTTTGTGCCAAAGGAATCAACAGTATCGGAGTAGCGGAAAGACTAAGGGAAGAAGGTTTTGATGCAGTCAGCTTAGAGGGCGGTTATGGCGCATATCTGATGGATAGTTTCCAGAAGAAAACATCAGAGAAAGAGGAACGCTGTCAGGAAATCGAGAAGAGCATCCGCAAGAAATTTCATAAAGCAATCTTTAGTAAATTTGCGAAAGCAATCAATGAATATGAGTTGTTGCAACCGGGAGACAAAGTGGCAGTATGTATTTCCGGTGGTAAGGACTCCATGCTGATGGCAAAACTCTTTCAGGAATTGCAGCGGCATAATAAATTCCAGTTTGAACTGGTATTCTTAGTGATGGATCCGGGATACAGTGAGATGAACCGTAAAGTGATTGAACGGAATGCAGAACTGATGCAGATTCCGATTACGGTATTTGAAACACAGATTTTTGATGCGGTATATGAGATTGAGAATTCTCCGTGCTATCTGTGTGCGAGAATGCGCCGCGGTTATTTATATAGTAAGGCAAAGGAATTAGGCTGTAATAAGATTGCACTGGGACATCATTATGATGATGTCATTGAGACTATTTTGATGGGAATGCTCTATGGTGCACAGGTACAGACCATGATGCCAAAGCTTCACAGCACGAATTTTGAAGGAATGGAACTGATTCGGCCGATGTATTTAATCCGGGAGGATGATATCAAGCACTGGAGAGATTATAATGATTTGCATTTTATCCAGTGTGCCTGCCATTTTACCGATACCTGTACCACCTGTGACCCGGATGGACGTACCGTGTCAAAGCGGATGGAAATCAAACAGCTGATTGCCAGATTAAAAGAAGTAAATCCATATGTGGAAAATAATATCTTCCGCAGTGTGGAAAATGTAAATTTAAGTACCATTATCGCTTATAAGAAAGATGGGGTAAAACATTCTTTTTTAGAAACCTATGTGAATGGAGCGGATGAGTAACATGAAAAAAAGATGGATGGGGGTCCTATTAGCGGGCATGTTATTGTTATCCGGATGTATGAATACAAAGAAACAGCCGGAGACAAAGGAGCCTGTGATAAAAGAAACCGAAGATATGCAAAAAGTTTCCGATACGGAAGCAATGAAGGAAACGGAAGCGGATACTTCGGAAGAATCAAAAGGAGAGGTGGATGCAATGGATAAGGCAGTAGCTGGAGATGGCGTTGCTGCCCATGGAGCACTTCGGGTAGAGGGAACGCAGCTTGTGGACAGGGATGGCAATGCCGTGCAGTTAAAGGGAGTCAGCACCCTTGGAATTGTATGGTTTCCACAGTTTGTGAATAAGGATGCCTTTGCTGATATTAAAAGTTGGGGCGGAAATACCATAAGACTTGCCATGTATACGGAAGAATATGAGGGTTATCTTTCCGGCGGCAACAAAGAAGAACAGTTGAACCGTCTGGATGAGGGAATCAAGGCGGCAGCCGAACTTGATATGTATGTGATTGTGGACTGGCATATTTTAAGCGACGGCAATCCAAACCAGCATAAAGAGGAAGCAAAGACCTTTTTTGCCGATATGTCAGCAAAATATAAAGATTATGACAATGTAATTTATGAAATCTGCAATGAGCCAAACGGCGGGACTACATGGGAAGATATCCGTTCTTATGCGGAAGAAGTGATTCCTGTTATTCGAAACAATGCAAAAACTGCAGTTATTATTGTGGGAACACCGACCTGGTCACAGGATGTAGATGCAGTGGCGGCACATCCACTGGAAGAGGCAAATGTGATGTATGCCTGCCATTATTATGCCGCAACCCATAAACAGGAACTCCGTGATAAAGTAAAGAAAGCATTGGATGCAGGCACTCCGGTATTTATCAGTGAATACAGCATCTGCGATGCATCGGGAAATGGTGGTATTGATTATGATGAAGCAGAAAAGTGGGCTGAATTTACCGATGCAAATCAGCTCAGTTATATCCAGTGGAACCTTGCCAATAAAGAAGAAACATCGTCTTTGATAAAGTCTGGCTGTGATAAGACTTCCGGCTGGACAGATGAAGATTTGACCAAGACAGGTCTCTGGTTAAAACAGAGACTTTCAAAAAAGTAAAGAACCCAAAAGGAGCATAAAACCATGGGAAAAGAAGTAAAGACCAATGCCATGCGGATTTTGGACCGGCATAAAGTGGCATATGAAATCTTAAATTACGAATGTGATGAATTTATTGACGGACTGCATACGGCAGAGCTGACCGGAGCACCGGTGGAACAGACTTATAAGACACTGGTCATGCAGGGAAAAAGCAAGGCATATTATGTTTTTGTGGTACAGATTGCAGAAGAGGTGGATTTAAAGGCGGCAGCAAGAGCGGCCGGTGAGAAATCCGTAGAAATGATTCATGTAAAAGATATTACAAAGATTACCGGTTATGTAAGAGGCGGCTGCAGTCCCCTTGGAATGAAGAAACAGTTCCCGACCATTTTAGATAAAAGTATGGAACAGTTTGATAAAATCTATATCAGTGGAGGAAGAATCGGCACATCCATAGCGTTATCTCCGGCAGACTTAGCAGCAGTAACCGGAGCAGCCTATGCAGATATTACTGCAAAATAAAGGAAAGAAATTAAATAAAAAAACAAGTGGAAGGAGCGTATTTATTATGAAGGAAACATTAAAGAGAATCAAAGCAGATGTTATATTATCCGCTATTCTTTGTGTGGCACTGGGAGTTATTCTTATGATATGGCCGACACAGGTAACAAAGGTACTTTGCTATATTTTAGCAGCTATTTTATGCGTGATGGGAATCGGACATATTATTTCTTATATGAGAAATAAACTGGAAAGCAGGCTGGGACTGGCAACCGGAATTGCACTGGTTATTTTGGGGGTATGGATTCTGGTACAGCCATTGAACTTTGCAAAGATATTCCCGGTAGTAATCGGAGTCGTATTGCTGATGCATGGTCTGGAAGACTTACGGATGACTATCGAAGCAAAGCAGAATGGTGACACAGCATGGGGAATCCTGCTTTTGATTACAATTCTTAATTTCGCATTCGGTGTATTGTTAATCTGGAAAGCCATCGAGATGGTACAGATTGCTATGGTAATCGTAGGAATTGCACTGATTTATGACGGACTGAGTGATTTGTTTGTAGTATATCGTGTGGCAGGTGCTGTCAAAGCGGCAAAACAGGCGGCAGAAGCCATTGATGTAGAAGCAGTAGAAGAAGATTCAGAAGAAAATGAATAATTTAGAAGCATAATCAGGAGGCGTATTATCAATGCGGCAGATGGAGTTTAAAATGGAGAGAACCGGGTTACTGGAAGTAGGAGATGTGTTACCGGTGACAGAGAGTAAGCTGCCGACTTCCTATTACTATACACTTGGAAATGCATTTGCAATGTCAGCAAATTATACCTTCCGGGAACGCCTGAAGTCTACCGAAGGGACGGTAGTGGATGTAAAGGAAACACCGAAGGGCTTTTTTGTGACGGTAGAATTTGATGAGTAAAAAAGTTGTAATCGCAGATAAAATGTTATAGAATAGGCGTGTGGGGTAACAAAAGACAAAGAGGAGCAATTTAGATGCGTTATCTACCAATAAAAAAGGTGGAAGCCGGAATGGTACTGGCTCAGGACATATTAGACGGTCAGGGAGTCATGCTTTTAGGCAGACATCAGATTTTAAATCAGGAACAGATAGAGAATCTGGATAAGATGGGTTATCCGGGTCTTTATATTGATGATAAGTTTTCCGAAGAAATAGAGATTGCCGAAGTAATTAAGCCATCTATTCACTCAAAGAGCCTGGAAATAGTACATCATCTGTTTATTGACCGCATGGAAGAGGAAGATGTCAGCGAACAGGAATGGCAGATCCGGGAAGCTGTCATGCAGGTGGTGGACAGTCTTCTGGAAAATGAAGAAGTAATGTATAACATGATGAGTCTTAAGAATTATGATGATTATACTTATTTTCATTCTGTAAATGTGGGAATTTTATCCGCAGTAATCGGAGCACATTATGGAATGGATGAGTATGAGCTCCGCGTTCTTACTACGGCTGCATTACTTCATGATATCGGAAAGAAATTCTTAGAGATAGATATATTAAATGCACGTCGTGCACTGACCGAGGAAGAAAGAAGAATCGTATTACAGCATCCGAAGTTAGGATATGAGTTCCTGAGGGATAATTTTGATTTCGCACCAGAAGTATATCTTGGTGTATTAGAACATCATGAATGCTATAATGGCGAGGGTTATCCGATGCGCAAATCCGGTGATGAAATCAGTATTTATGGAAGAATTATCAAGCTGGCAGATGTGTATGATGCCATGATTTCAAAACGGCCATACCGTGATCCGATGCCACCGGCAGATGTCATTGAATATATAATGGCAATGAACGGTTCGGAGTTTGATCCGAAGCTGGTGGAAGTATTTTTACGCTGGGTGGCTGTTTATCCGGCAGGTTGTGAAGTGGAACTTTCTGATGGCAGAATGGCAGTAGTAAAGCATAATTATCAGGGATTTGTGCTTCGCCCGATTGTAAAAGTCTGTGATACAGGAGAAATCATAGATCTTAAGAATGATAAGGAAGCAAGAAGTATCACCATAGTGCGACTGGTCGTTTAGACGGCTGTTTGATAGGAAGATGAGAGGAAGTTATGACAAATCAGGGAAGGAACGCAATCGATACACTGCTTGCGGAGAGCCTAAAAGAGCTGACAATCAAGCAACCTATAGAAAAGGTTACAATCAAAGAGATAACCGATAAAGCGGGAGTGATCCGCCCGACCTTTTACAATCATTTTCAGGATAAGTATGAACTGTTAGAGTGGATTATCCGGACTGAATTATTAGAACCGGTAAAGCCGTTGATTCAGAATGGAATGATTGATCAGGCGTTGATTATTATATTTGCGGGTATTGAAAAAGAAAAAGATTTCTATACCAAAGCAAGCCGCTTAGAGGGACAGAACTCTTTTGAAGATATTGTAAAGGAATGCATTACGGGAACACTGATGGAAGTATTGGAAGAGAAGAATCTGGATAAGAAGATTCCGTCGCCATGGCTTACAAAAGAGCGGATTGCCCGGTATCATGCCCAGTCCTTATGTTTTCTGGTAATTACCTGGATAAAAAGTGGAATGTCTATGCCTGCAAAAGAGATGTCGGATATTTATAATTATATGATTCGCAATTCTATCGCAGATATTATAGGCGATAATTAATATACAAATTGGCAGATATGTATAGCAACTGTTACAGATTCAACAATTTGTATATTTGAATGATACAGCCAAAAAAGATTGCATATGTTCGAGTGCAGTCTTTTTTTTTATACTCTTACCTAGAAAAACATGAAAAAGAAAGAGATGGTAAAGAGATGATTAAATTTGGAAAGGGCGTCGTAAAGCACAGAGTCCTGATACTCATTATCAGTTTTGCTTTACTGATTCCAGCAGCATTTGGTTACTTTAACACAAGGGTTAACTATGATATCCTTTCCTATCTGCCAGGTGAATTAGAGTCCATGAAAGGACAGGATATTCTGGTGGATGAGTTCGGTACAGGAGCATTTTCCCTATGTGTCATTGAAGGTATGGAAGATAAAGATATCTCCACCCTTCGGGAACAAATTGCAGATGTAGACCATGTTAAATCTGTTATCTGGTATGATTCACTGGCAGACTTATCCGTACCAATGGATGTGTTGCCGGATGAGATTTATGACATATTCAATAATGATGAATCAGACAGTACTCTGATGGCGATTTTGTTTGATACTTCCATGTCAGCAGATGAAACAATGGATGCCATTGAAGAGATTCGGGGAATTACAACAAAACAGTGTTACTTAAGTGGTATGTCAGCAGTTGTAACAGACATTAAGGATCTGACCAATAAAGAGGTTCCATTTTATGTATTGATTGCAGTACTGTTATCTGTTCTGGTACTTTCCCTGACTATGGATTCCGCAATCATTCCACTGTTCTTCTTATTGAGTATTGGAATGGCAATTGTATATAATCTGGGAAGTAACGTAATAAAAGGGGAAATTTCCTATGTAACACAGGCGCTGGCGGCAGTCTTGCAGCTTGGTGTTACCATGGACTACTCCATTTTCTTGTGGCACAGTTATCAGGAGAATCAGGAACGATTCCCGGGAGATAAGAATCGTGCCATGGCACATGCAATTTCAAATACCATTACTTCTGTAGTCGGAAGTTCCATTACTACAGTAGCCGGATTTATTGCATTATGCTTCATGAGCTTTACCTTGGGACTTGACCTTGGTGTGGTAATGGCTAAGGGTGTTATCTTTGGTGTAATCGCCTGCGTAACCATTCTTCCATCCCTGATTCTGGTATTTGACAAGGCAATTGAGAAAACGAAGCATCGTGTTATCTTACCGGACCTTGGAAATATCGCAAACTGGATTACCAGCCATTATTACATATTCATTATTTTATTCCTGGTAATCTTAGGACCTGCAATCTGGGGCTATAACAATACCAACGTATATTATGATCTGGCTGGTACATTGCCGGATTCACTGGAAAGTATTGCAGCAAATAACAAGCTGGAAGAAAACTTTGATATGGGCGCTACCCACATCGTTTTAGTAGACAGCAGCTTAGAGCCTAAGACCATATCCAAGATGATTGATGAAATCGATGATGTGGATGGTGTAAAGGCAACACTTGGTCTGGATGCAATCGTCGGACCGGCAATTCCAAGAGATGTCATCCCGGATTCTATCCGAAGTGAACTGGAAAATGAAAATTATGAACTGTTGCTGATTACTTCCGAGTATAAAGTAGCATCAGATGAAGTAAATGCACAGTGTGATGCCATCAGCGATATCATTAAGAACTATGATGAAAATAGCATGTTAATTGGTGAAGCACCATGTACACAGGATCTGATTACCACAACAGACCATGACTTCAAGGTCGTAAGTGCAGTTTCTATCGGAGCAATTTTCGTAATCATTGCAGTTGTATTTAAATCTATTTCACTGCCGATTATTCTGGTAGCTGCAATTTACTTTGCAATCTTCATCAATATGGGTATTCCGGCATACACCGGTACACAGCTTCCGTTTATTGCATCCATCGTAATCGGAACCATTCAGCTGGGTGCAACCGTTGACTATGCAATTCTGATGACGAATAAGTATAAGAAAGCAAGATATCAGGGAGCCGGGAAGAAGGAAGCAATTACAAGTGCCCTGCAGAGCTCAATCCAGTCCATTATCGTATCCGCATTGAGTTTCTTCGCAGCAACCTTTGGTGTAGGACTTTATTCCGATATCGATATGATCAGTTCCTTATGTACATTGATGGCAAGAGGTGCACTGATTAGTATGGTGGTTGTAATCTTTGTACTACCTTCACTGTTTATGATATTTGATAAAGTAATCTGCGTAACCAGTGCTGGTTTCCGCAACAAGAACAAAACGGTATAGATTAAGAAGGAGGACATAACAATGAAATTTTCAGAATTAAAGAATAAATTCAAAAATAAATATGCGATTCGTGTAATCGCAGGTGTGTTGATGGTAGCAATGCTTGGAACCAGTTATGGTGTATGGCAGGTAAATGCAGCAAAACCATCTACAGAAAGTGTATCAGAAGAGACTACGGAAAAAGAAACTTCTACAGAGGAAACAGACACAGAAGATGCGGACGCAGAAGAAACCAAGTCTGAATTAAAAGACCAGCTGGGAAATCTTTTAAATTCCGATAAGGAAACAGAAGAAACCGGAAAAGATGAAACAGTATATATGATTGCAGATGCAGATGGTACCGTAAATAAAACCATCGTAAGCGACTGGTTAAAAAATAAAGACAATACAGATACTTTGGAGGACGCATCTGATTTAAAGGATATCAAGAATGTAAAAGGCGATGAGACCTTCAAACAGGATGGAGATAAAGTAACCTGGGATGCACAGGGAAATGATATCTTCTATCAGGGTACTACTGATAAAGAAGCTCCGATTACCCAGAAAATTACTTACTATCTGGATGGAAAAGAAATTGCTCCAAAGGATTTAGCCGGAAAGAGCGGAAAAGTTACCATGCGTTTTGAATTTACGAATAATGAGAAGACAACAAAGACTATCGATGGCAAATCCACAGATGTCTATGTTCCGTTCTCTGTTGTAACCGGAATGGTATTAAATGATAACTTTACCAATGTAGAAGTTACCAATGGAAAAGTAATTTCTGATGGAAAGAATAATATTGTGGTAGGAATCACAATGCCAGGTTTAAAAGAAAGTCTTGGTATTGATGATGCTGACCTTGGTGATGATGTCCAGTTCCCGGATTATGTAGAAGTAACTGCAGATGTAGAAGATTTCTCACTGGATATGACCGTATCCATGGCATCCAGCAACCTTCTTTCTGAAATGAATGTAAATGGAGACATTGACTTATCTGTATTATCCGATACAATAGATGAGATGACTGATGCATCTGACCAGTTGGTAGATGGCAGCAGTGAGTTATCCGATGGACTGAAAACATTACAGAGCAGTCTTGGAGAATTTAAAGACGGTGTTGGAACAGCACAGTCTGGTGTGAAAGATTATACCTCCGGAGCATCTGCAGTAGCAGATGGTGCAAATACTTTGAACTCCGGTATTGCAAAGCTTGCAGAAAGTGCTCCGGCACTGACAAGTGGCGTATCCGCATTAAAGACCGGTGTGCAGCAGGCAGGAGCCGGTGCAACACAGATTAATGGTGGAGTTGCCCAGCTGGTAGATGGAATCGGAACCTTGAAATCTACTGTAAATGGCAGTCTTGCAGGAATGGATGCTTATGCATCTTCAGCGGACGCACAGGCAGCATTTGCTTCCGCTTTGAATGATTACACTAAGGCAGCAGTAAATTACCTTGCAGTATTACAGCAGTTACAGACCCCGGGAACTACATTAAACGGTGCCTATTCACAGGTAGTAGCAGCAACCGGTGGCGGATTACAGGCGGTTAATGCAGATGCTAATATTTATGTGCTGGATGATACAACCAATGCAACACTTTTAGCAGTAACTACCCAGGCAGGCAGTGCGGTTGATTTCAATAGCTTAAGCACATCTTATGCAGCCCAGTTACAGAATATTTCAGCAGTTGCAACCAAGCTTGGAACTACAGGTGGTGCACAGGCACTGGCTCAGGTACAGGCAGGACTTGCACAGTTTGATGATACACAGCTTGCAACCTTAAAGGCTGGAGCGGCATCCTTAGATGCAGGCCTGAATGGTGATGATGGAATTGTAGCAGGTGTTAATACATTAGACAGCTCTGTAAATGGCGCACTTTCACAGGGAATTACAGATTTGACCAATGGTGCAAAACAGCTGGCAGACGGAGCAAATACCTTAGTTGCAAATAATGACAAACTGAATGCAGGAATGACTTCTTTGAAGAGTGCAACAGACCTTCTGATAAATGGTGTAGACCAGTTAGAGGATGGCTCTGAGACACTGGCAGATGGAATGGCACAGTTTGATGAGCAGGCAATTGAGAAACTTGCGGATGCTTACAACGGAGATTTGAAAGAACTCTTGGATAAAGTAGATGCAGTACTGGATGCCGGAAATGAATATAACACATTTACCAGAACAGCAGATGGTGTCAAAGGAAATGTAAAATTTATTTGGGAAACTGCTTCCATTAAGGCAGAGGATTAAGTATAATAATTTTAAGAGAAAGGAGGACGGAAGATGAACTGGATAGAAACATTAATAATTGTATGCGGACTTTCCATGGATGTATTTGCTTCAGTAGAATGTCAGGGAGCAATGTTAGCTAAGATTCGTACCAAACAGCTTGTGCTGGTGACATTACTGGTATCCGTATGGCAGGTAATTGCTTTATATCTTGGAAATCTTGGAGCCGACCTCCTGTGTAAATATGATATTAAAGAATCACAGGTTATATTAGGTGAAGTGATTTCAGTGGCAGTATTCCTGTGTCTGGGAATCCGGCTTTTGATTAAAGCCTGGAAGAATGACCGGATTGATGAACGCCGGGAAGAGAACCTTGGCGTACATAAATTCGTACGGATTTGTGCTGTAACATCATTTTATACATTCCTGACCGGTGCAGCATTTGGCTTTCTGGGAACAAGCCTACTGTCATTAATACTGGTTGGAATCATACTTACTGTTGTCTGTGTAGTCGGTGGTGCTTATGTTGGATATCATTTCGGCTATGAACAGAAGACAAAGGTATATCTGATTGGAGGAATTCTTCTTCTGGTTGGCGGAGTAGATGTAATAATAAGGTTTATATTATAAATATAAGGGCGTGAAAATACCGCCGGCAGCTGCGTTTGGGAGCGCAGCTGCCGGCGGTATTTGTATTTTAAAGACGTTTTTGACGGATTGGTTTTAGATAATTCTTTTTGAAATCCCTGGTATTACCGAAAAAATTCTTTTCGGAATTGGAAAAGGAATGGTTTTCGGCTTTTTCTGCCAGTAATTCTAAAGTGCAGATAAGGTCGGCTATCTGAAATAACTTATAATCAATGGGCTTTTGAAAAAGACGTTTTCGTTCCGAGGTTAAATCATGAGAATAAATGGATTCCCGGCGAATAAGGGGACCGGTGTGAATAGCGTGATCGGGATAGCCAAGATTAGTTAAATGTCTGTCAAAATTTGCAATATTTTCGGAAAGGGAAATGGATTGGTCATGTAATATCATAGAAACCAGATAGTAGGGAGCGTGTGAATCATAAGGACCGAAGTCTCCGAATTCATCAATAAAAACACTTAGAATTTTATTTGTCATAGATTTGTCCTTTGAATATTAGATATGTTGAAATAGTAATGGCGGGGAAATTCCC
>OIYY01000654.1_pt1 | contig 23069 bp, 19 predicted proteins | sample 1588341 | NCBI WGS metagenome assembly OIYY01 (sample SAMN03283287) | human gut metagenome | biome: human-associated habitat; material: feces | host: Homo sapiens | place: Peru | collected 2012 | reverse complement strand
GGCATCAGCAATAACGAGCATAAAAACGTCTGTCTTACATTCATGTTAATAAATAGGTTATAATTATTTTTAGATATTAATATTTCATTTTTAAAAGAAGTTTAACCACTCTATTAAAAAAGTAGATTTTGGCTTTTACGGTAGCAAAGATAGAACTTTTATTAATAGGTTATAACGCCATTCACTAAAAATACAAATACAAAAAATTATATAATCACTAATTATCAACGTGTTACAAAAATATGCAGAATAGAAAAATACAAAGTATATACAATGGCTTTTAGGTGAAATTTAAAGAAATTTTAATCAATTTTGACTACTCGTTCTTCAAAATCATCAGGAAAAAGCGAACGCAATCTTATACGTGAACGGTATGAATATACAGTTTGCCGAGAGCATCTCAAAAATGCAGCTATCTTCTCATTCTCACCAATACCAAGACGCATCAAGGCATAGATTCTCAATTCCGTATTCAATCTACCAGGTTTCTTTGGTTCTATCAACTCCTCTTGCTTCATCAAGCCATTGAAAGAAATAACAAAGTTAGGGAAGATTTTAAGGAAAATACGGTCAAAGTCTTCAAAAAACTCCTCTATCTCTTGTTCAACAAGCGCATTTGATTTTAGTTGCTTATAAAGTTCCTGAATTTTTCCCGCAACAGCAAGTTTATTGAGAGAACGGCGATAATCTTCCAACTTATCAATATAAGCCGAACATTTATTCATAAACTCCATGATATAGATGTTCTTGATCTTATTACTCTCAAAAAGTGAAAGATTCGTATCTTGCAAAGTTGCGTTAGTCTCATTCAATTTGCCATTAGCCAAAGAAAGCTGAGAATTCAGGGAATTCAACTGTAAATTCATATCATTCAGGCTCTTATTTGAAGTTTCCAAAGCACGACGAGCCTGCGCTATCTTCTTTAATTGCTTCCGTGTAAAATACATCATAAAGCAGAGCATTACAACCAATATACTTACTAAAGAAAAACCATAGAGAATATTCTCTTGCTCTGTTTTCTGCATCGACTCATAGGCCTTGTCGATAATCGGCAAGGCATCAGATATCTCAATGATACGAAGGCGTGCATTACAAAAAGTTGCATCCTCCATAGACTTTCGCATGTAGCGGTAAGCACGCTTCACATCTCCTTCTTCATAAAGCAAAGTAGCCAAACGACGCAAGGATATATATTCTTTCACATTATTTTTCAAATCTGCTATAGCAGAAATAATCAGATATTGTTTTTCTTTATCTGTCTCATTAATTTGGCGATAAATATCAGAAATGGAAAAAGCCACATATCCCATATCACGATCTTCATAGGACAAATTCTTGAAAGAATCAAAAAGACAATGCAACGCATCAGTATATTTATTCTGACTGCAAAGAAACTCTGCCTTATCCCAATCAGACTGCTTATCCTTCATGTTTTTCAATGAATCCCGAAACATAATCCTTCTCCGCTCATTCTCCGTACGCTGATAAGCCGTAATGGAAGTTTCACGAAGACCTTCGTAAAGATTTCCATACAAACTAAAATAATACCTACGCATATCGGCAGACATCGGTTTATGTTCCAACCCAGACAAAATCTTATACGACTCCACATAATTGCCCGTCTTATTAAAAATGTCAGCAATATCCAATTCTGAATAGACACTATCCTCGTAATTATGAAGAATCCTGGCATAATGCAGCTTTCGTTCAGCATAAGCATACGCAGAATCTAACTTAAAAGACTTGTATTTAGTAAACAATTCACGAGAAGCTGACAACTTGTCTTGTGCACTTTTTGCATGAACATATTTACTCTTAAGTATACCTACCTCTTGCTCATACTTTTTGGTATATTCCTTACTGGCACTGATCACTTTATCCAAGTCATCAAGAGTCGGTTGCTTAGCTGTCGTAATTGTGTTTCCACCCATGCAACACAAGGTATGGAAAGACAGAAATATGAAGAATAAAGACTTTGTCATTATTTACAGGTTTTAAAGTATTAATGCCTGAAAGACATTTTTTCAAGCTTTTCTAAATCTTGCAACCAACTGCAGGAAACTCGGTATGAGAATGCACAAGGAGAAGCCTACGGCATAATATACCGTCTTCTCATCACCATGGAAGAGGTCGATAAGCTTGCCGTCGCTCTGAGGAAGAAGGTTGGTCAGGATATAAGCCATCGTGTTGTTGACCCAATGCAGCAGGATGCCTGGCACAAGGCTACGGGTGCGATAGTACATCCATCCTAAGAGAAGGCCCATGAGCAGGGCATTGACAAACTGGGCTACATTGCCATGCACAGCACCAAAAATGGCTGCCGAAATCATGATGGCAACCCAATGGTTGCGCTTGCTCATCATACCCAGCAAGGTACGGAGGATGGCGCCACGGAAGACAACCTCCTCGGTCAATGGTGCCAGGATACCTACAGCCACATACCCCCAGGGCTCTTTGAGCAGCCCTTCGAATATGCGGCCTGTGGTCTCGTCCATTTCCAGTCCGATTTGCTCATACACAAACTCAAGTGGAATCATGGCACCCAAAGCAAACAAAGCTACCCAAAGAAGAGTGAGCCAAGGTTTGGACAACAGATAGTTGCGAGAGATGGGAGTCCACTTGGTCTTCAGAAAAACGACCAGGGTAATCACACTGCTGAACACCGAGGTAAGGGCAAGCAGCACGGGATTGTGCCCCGAAAGCATGGCTGTTCGCACATCTGCCAGTTCCTCGTGCTGAACAAATGACCAGACAAGCATTCCCAAGAATGAAACTATAAGCTGTACTACGACAAACACAATGCCATACAGCAGAATATCCATAACACCTTTCTTTACCTCTTTCATCGTTTGTATCTGTTTATTTAAATTTGTTTCTATTCGTTCTCTTTATCTTTCTGCAACAGCGCCACAACGGTTTCCTCGTCTTCACGGAGTTGCTCTGCAAGTTCCTCAGGCGACTCGAACTTACGTTCGCCCCTGATGCGGTGCACAAAGCTCACCAACAGCAACTGACCATAAATGTCGCCATCAAAATGGAAGATATGTGTCTCGATCGTTGTGCGCTTTCCGCCGAAGGTAGGACGCGTGCCTATATTCATCATGCCCCACTTCATTTCCATCCCCTGTTCCAGCCTTACCTTGACAGCATAGACACCGGCGGCAGGAATCATTTGACACAAATGGGAGATGTCTATGTTGGCAGTAGGGAAGCCTAATTTGCGACCCTCATGAAAGCCATTCACCACCTTGCCTACGATGGTATAAGGATAGCCCAAGCACATATTGGCAAGCTCCACCTCGCCTTCGCGCAGAAAGGAACGGATGACCGAAGAGGACACATTGATGCCGTCGAGCTGGAATGCGTCATTGCGAACTACCTCCATGTTCATCTCACGTCCATAGCGCACATAATCATCGAAGGTTTCCTCACGATTGCGGCCAAAGCGATGGTCATAACCGATAAAGAGGGTTCTCACACACAAATGGTCGCACAGCACCCTGCTCATAAACTCCCTGGCAGAAAGCGATGCCATCTCTTTATCAAAATGCAGCACCACCACATTGTCTATATCGGTGCGGGAGAGGAGAAGCAGCTTGGAGTCGAGTGTACTCAACAACTCTGGCTGATAGTCGCTCTGCAACACCTTGCGCGGATGCTCGTCGAAGGTGATGACCGTTGCCTCAAGTCCCTGGCTGTGAGCTTTCTCCACCAGCTGACGTATGAGATACTGGTGTCCTCTGTGCACTCCGTCGAAAAAGCCGATAGTGGCCACACAGGGCTTCAAAGACTTGACGGCTGTACCGTCTTTCAGCCTACATCCGTTCTGAATAGTATAATATACTGTTTTCATCTTGCTTTCCCTGTCTTTATTCCTCCTTATGACACATGGCTCGCTTCGCAGCACGATACAGTTCGCCCATCCAAAGAACGAGCGAGGTTGAGCCAATAATGATTGCCCACTCTTTAAGCGAGAGAGGCTGGGTGCGGAACATTTCACCACCGAAAGTAACGATGAGCCACTGACCTGCCAAGACCAGCAGAAGCACCAACTGCATGCCCTTATCCTGGAGGAAGTGACGGAATGCAGACCTGTTGCTGCCCAAAGCCTTGGCATTGAAGAGATTCCAGAACTGCAGCATCACAAACGTGGTGAAGAACCATGTCAGTTCGTGCGTATCGACTCCTCCCCTGCCGCGACGCTCACAATATACCAGGAAAGCAAACATCACGACAAAGAAACTGATGCCACAGAAAAGGATTCCTGCACCCATGCTGCGGGAAATGATAAAGTCGGAAGCCTTGCGGGGCTTTTCCTTCATCACCTCGTGCGAAGGAGGCAAAGAGGCTAAAGCCAAGGCTGCAAAGGTGTCCATTATCAGATTGACCCACAATATCTGGGTAACGGTAAGCGGCATTTCGGTGCCTATGATCGAACCGCCAAGCACCAGGAGCAAGGCTGCCACATTGACCACCAACTGGAAAAAGAGGAAACGCTGAAGATTGCGGTAAAGCGAGCGTCCCCACATCACGGCATTGGCTATCGACTTGAACGAATCGTCGAGCAAGGTCATATCCGAAGCTTCCTTGGCTACCGATGTGCCCGAGCCTAACGAAAGCCCAACATGAGCATAGTGGAGCGCCGGGGCATCATTGGTTCCATCGCCTGTTACCGCCACCACCTCGCCATGTTTCTGAAGCATGGCCACCAATCGCTGTTTGTCAGTAGGACGGGCACGGCTCATCACACGGATATTCTGTGCGCGTTTATAGGCTTCCTCATCCGAGAGAGCCTCCCACTCTTCGCCCGTTATCATCTGTACCTCAAGCGGAGTCATCTCGCCATCGGCCCCTATGTTTGTATTGTCTTCCTCGAAGATGCCTATCTGCTTGCCTATCTCGAAAGCCGTAGCTGCCGTGTCGCCCGTCACCATCTTGACTTCTATACCAGCCATTCTGCACTCCTGCACTGCTGCGGGAACCTCCTTGCGCAGAGGATCGGTAATGGCAACGATAGCCTGCAAGGTCATCTTACCGTCTTCTGCCTTCTGATAGGCAAAGGCTAATGTACGCATCGCCTTGCGCTGGAAGTCAGCAAGCTCTTCCTGTGCTTTTTGCTTTTCCTTATCGTCCAAGTCGCACTTTGCCAGCACGATCTCGGGAGCTCCCTTCACAAAGAAATACTGTGTGCCTTCTGCAAGAACACGGGTGGACATATACTTTCGCTCGGTCGAGAATGGTTGCAGGCTCACCACGGTGCACTGTTTGCGCAACTCGGCATAGTCGTGCCCCTTAGCTTTGAGCCATAGCAGCAATGCCGACTCGGTAGGATTGCCTATACCTCGATCGTTGTCAAGTTCGGCAGTGGTGTTGACGGCTATCGCCAAGTGGAGCAAATGTTCGCTTCCCTGTTTCAGCAAGAGGGTGTCCACCTGCATCTGGTTCTGCGTCAGCGTACCAGTTTTGTCGGTACAAATCACGGTGACAGCTCCCATCGTCTCACAGGCATGAAGTTTGCGCACAAGATTGTTCGACTTGAGCATTCTTCGCATATTGAGAGCCAAGGAGAGTGTGACGGCCATAGGCAAACCTTCGGGCACAGCCATCACTATCAGTGTGACGGCCATCATGAAATACTCCAACACAAGGTCGGCCATATAAAGATAATCCTTGCCTCCCCATACAGGATTGGTCAGGATGTCGTGACCAAGAAACAGTACAAAAGCAGCTACCGAAACTATTGAGCCCACCTTGGAAATCATAGTAGCCAACTTGTCCAACTGTACATAGAGAGGAGTCTTCACCGCCGTCTGCTCGGTCGACTTGGCCGCCACCTTGCCTATTTCAGTAGCATCGCCTACTGCCGTCACCCGGAATTCTCCACGTCCATTCATCACCATGGTAGAACGCAAAACCACATTGCGGGCGTAAGCTCCGTCGCCACCTTTATCGAGCGATTTCTCTGTCATAGGCTCGCCTGTAAGCGATGACTCGTTGATTTGCAAATCGGCACAAGAGAGCAGGACGCCATCGGCTGGCACCTCGTCGCCCACCTCTATCAACACAATATCGTCTACCACCACATCGCGGCGGGGAATCTCTATCACCCTCCCGTTTCGGCGCACCTTTACAGGCTGTTCCTCGCTCAAGGCTGTAAGGATATGAAACTTCTTGGCAGCATCCCGCTCGAAATAGAAGCCCACCGTTGTGGCCAGGAATACAGCCACAAAGATGCCTATCGTCTCCATAAAGTTGTGCTCTATGAAAGCCAGGACCAGAGAGATCAAGGCTGCTACAAGAAGGATTTGGATAATGGGATCGCGATACTTATCTAAATAAAGTTTCCATAAGGATATACGACGAGGAGGTGTGAGAACATTGAGTCCACACCTCTTTCTACTTTGTCCAACTTGCTCGTCGGAAAGACCTGAATTACTATTTATTTCTTTTGCCATTTGTCATGAAGCACTTCGAGTGCTATAAGATGATGGTGCAAAGATACGGCATTTTTCTGATTAATCGAAAAAAATGCCCAAAATATTTGGTTATTTAGCAAAAAGCTATTACCTTTGCAGTCGAATTGCAAAATTCACGGACTTGTAGCTCAGTTGGTTAGAGCAACAGACTCATAATCTGGAGGTCCCAGGTTCAAGCCCTGGCTGGTCCACTAAGATTTAAAGGTGCTAATCGCTTATTATTTAAGCCTTTAGCACTTTTTTGTTTGTCCAAGCTATCTTTGGGACGCACGATTTGCAGCCAAAGGCACATCAACCTTATGCTATTTAGTTGACTAATTGTTGACTAATAAAAATTAGCGTAAGATGCTTACAATCAAAGCAGAGATTAAAAGACAAGAGCAAAAAGCGGATGGTACTTATAATGTTAAGGTACGCTTTACGCTCAATCGAAAGGTGAAAAGATTGTCAACAAGTCTATTCATCAAACCGTCTGACTTAACCAAGACAGGCAATTTCAAGAAAGGCACTATCATTCACAAGGAGATTGAACAACTTGTTACAGGCTATCAGCAGAAATGCGATGCTATGCAAGTTGACCTAAACGGCTACTCTCTTGATGAAATTTTCAAGCGTTTAAAGTTTGGAGAGCAGAAAGACAAAGAGATTGATTTCATACAGTTCTCTCGCCATTGGATAGACAAAGCAACCATCAAAGGTGCAAGCAACTATAAGACGGTTATCAACTCACTTGTTTCTTTTATAGGCAAAGAAGAACTGAACATAAAAGAGGTTACTGTTTCGTTTCTCAACAAATACACCCAATATCTGAACCAACGCAGAAATGAAAGAATCAAGGAATTGGAAGCACAGGGAAAACGCATACCATCCAACAGGATGATTTCCCTATACCTTGGCAGTTTGCGCCATCTTTATAAAGAGGCACAGCGCAAATATAATAATGTGGAGAATGGGCTTATACTTATTCCATCCTCACCATTTGACAACATTTCCATTCCAAAGCAAGAAGCCACTCGCAAAAGAGCACTTGACAAAGGCATCATCAAGAAAATCTATACCCTACCTTATAAAGAGGTAGGCAAAGGATTGAAGCACACCTGTAGATTTGACCTCGCAAAGGACTGTTTTATTATGTCGTTCTGCCTTATAGGAATGAACTCCGCCGACTTATACAACGCTACAGAGTTGAAAGATGGCAAACTGACCTATTACAGAACAAAGACAAAGGACAGACGAAACGACAATGCTAAAATGGTGGTAGATGTTCCAACTTTCATCATGCCCCTAATAAATAAGTACAAGGACAAGACAGGGAAACGCCTGTTTAATTTCTATCAGACCTATGCCAATAGCAAAGCATTTAACAAGGCTATCAACTACGGTTTGAAAGAGATTGGAAAACTTTTAGAGGTTAACGATTTGGAATACTATGCAGCTCGCCACTCATGGGCAACAATCGCCCTCAATAAAGTTGGCATTGATAAATACACCGTCCACGCAAGCCTCAACCATGTAGATGAATCTATGAAAGTGACAGACATCTACATTGAGCGTGACTTTGTGAATGAGAACAAGGCTAATGCCAAGGTTCTAAAATACGTTTTTGGATAAACTTTATCACCGCTCCACCTTAAAAATACAGGGTGGAGCGTTTTTTGTAGTAGAGATAAACAATATCACACGATTATTCCGTTTCTATATAAAAAAGGTATAAGATATGCAGCAACACATAGATTGTAGTAAAGAGAAACAGTTTCAGTATATATTCAGCATTATCAGAGGCAAGGGAGAACCATTCTACACCTCTGACGGAATCGCTATGTTCCCAAGCCTCATCCGTCTAACAGCCCCATTGGAAGCTATGGATATATTTGCAGAACGCTATAATAATGACGAAATAGAATGTCCTTTTAAATATAGCAGTTACATTGCAGCAGACGATTTGCAAGGCATAATCAAAGGGTTGCAACTGGATGCTGATGCGTTTTGGCTACTTATTATGTTTTGTTTTGACTATGCTTATAGCGTTTGCTTAACAGGATTCACTTATAATGACAGTGAAAAAGAAACAATAGAAAAGTTTATAGCATTAATGCCCTCAAACGACAGTTCAAACATGAAACTATCCTTAAAAACTGAAAAGGGGAATATGGAAATTTGCAATAATTTCATCGTTTCCAACCTTTTAAAATGGATAAAGCAAGGCTATGAGCAAAGCCAAAAAACAAGCAATCGTCTTAGCAAGAAAGAGTTTCAAACAATGCTTGACAATCGTTTCAATGAAAAGACAGAATCCAACTCTAAAATGATATGGCTTTTTGCCTCATTGCTGAAATACTTTTTTGAACTGAATCCACAATTTGATGGTAAACACAAAAGAGGCATCAATAAGAATTTTCTTATTTCAAAGCTTATTTACTACACACATATATCTACAAACGACAATTTTAGGTTTGACACAGAAACTCTAAAAGGATTCTTCAAACAATACAAGGGTATAAGAATAGAAACACATTCCTCTATATACCCAGACTTCTAAAACTACACAAACTACCATATCAATCCTGTTTCTTCATATTGGAGAGGCAGGATTTTTTGTTATTCCCCTCTAAGGGAGTATTCCACACCAATCATTTACTCACCTATTATACTTGCTAATGTCTATATCTTTGCAGCGTGATTTGAAAATCCAAGTGCGCATAAGGATTGAAAGTCACATAGTTTACAATAAAATAAATTAAATACTAATATGGAAAAAGATATTATTACAGAGAGTTTTCTCTTGGTATCAGAAAAGAACCTCCGTATTGAAAAGAGGTCTTTAGAGCAACTTCAAAAAAGAGGTGCTTCACCTAATGTTATTGCAGAACAGCAGAAAGTTGTTAGTGAGCTAACGGAAAAATATGAGGAAGCCAAAGCTGCAACAGAAAGAATCCAAAAACAACTTGGAGAAACTGCCATTACATTCAATGTCGTTGATGATGCAACAGGCAATGCAACCAACATTTCTAAGAAAATAGCTTTCGTCAAAAACAATCGCCCCATAAATAGCACAAAAGTAGATAGCTTTATAAGCCTCATCGCTAATGACAAATACGAGAGAGCATTTCCTATCATTGTTGCAGAAGCTAAATTTTTAATGGAGAAAGGATATGAAATCTATAATTTAAAGAACGAGAAACTTTCAACAGAAGAAGCAGACAATTATTTTGTCATTCTTGATGGTCAGCATAGATGTTGCGCATTTGCAAGACTTGTAGCAGCAGATGGGAAATACGATATTCCTAATGTTCATGTCAGAAATAAAGAAAACATTGGTGCTTATTTGGTTGACATCAATGAAACAGGCACAAGTTGGAACAACAAGGATAGATTAAGCGTAGCCGCATTAACAGCAAAAGAGCATAGCAACTTATTCTCAAACATTGCCATGCTAATGAGCCAAGGATTTAATCCATCGGCTGCTTCAATGATTCTTGCCAAAGTGAAACTGTCAACCAAAACCATCAAACAGGCGCTCAAAGGAGAACATATTAAGCTACCACAAAGAACAGAAATAAACATAGAACGAGGGCAAAAATTTGTAACACTCTGCAATGCAGCAGGCATAAACACAGCTTTTGTAACCAAGCGGTACTTTATAGAGGGCTTCAATTCTTATGCAGCATCAAATGGAGAAGAAAAGGCTTTTGAAGCATTACAAAGATTGCGAAATCTCAACTTGGCAGAAAAGGAATTAAAGGAAATATCGGCTGGTGATGATTTTTCTGCACTCTTGAAACAAGCAACAGAAGCAGAACAGCTTTTAGAATAAAATAGGTGTGAATTTTAATGAACTTGTCTATCATTATCTCAAAATATCAAGCAGGGAGATTGGTTTATTCCAAATCCCCTGCTGATATAAAATGTCGGGAATGGGTGATATATAAAGCAAGGACATACTATTAACTACATATACTATCAACATAACTAAACAGGCTTTCAGCCTCGCTTAATGTTGATAACAAAATGAAGAAATATGGAGAATTTAGACAATAAAGATTACAGGATTTTCCCTATAAACGCTGCAAAAGTCCTCTCTAACAAGGAAGCATACATATACTTGGCACTCCTTTTTAAGAGTGATTTTCAGACAGGAGAATCAAACGTATTATTAGAAACCTTATCGAAAGAAACAGGCTATGACACTGATACCGTAAGCTCTTATCTCCATAAAGCCAAAGACAAAGGCTTTGTTGACATTGCAAGGATGTGGGTTAATGCAGGAAATGTAGCAAAACCTAAGACCAAGAATTTCTACAAGATACAGATACCTACATACAACTTCGTAATGGTAAGTCGTAGTTTTCTTAATTGGCACATTGATGGTATGTCACTAAAGGAAGAAACAGACATAAAAGGGTTCATTCTCCTTATAAAGTCTATCTGCTTGAATAATTGCAATGTCACTTTTTATAGTTTACGAGAGATGACAAAAATTCTGAATCTTAGTTACTCCACTTTACAGAAACTTATGACAAAATGCAGAGATTTAGGCATAATAGAAACAATAAAAGGTGGTGGCTATAAGATTATGCTTGAACATTTCGATATAGGCAACACAGACTATTTTCCAAAAGGCACGCAATCTCTTTATAAGGAGATATACAACACTATTTCAGCCTATTGCAAATCTAAGGGTTTTGACCCACCTCCTTATAAAGGGGAATACATTAGCCAAATAGCAGTAGAATATCCATACACGCAAAATGATTTAGAGCAGACAAATGACAAAGCCTTTATCATGCAACATTCCGTCAGCTATCAGTTAAAAGAACGATTGCTCCCAATAGTTAAGCCTATTAAAAGCCTCAACTATTTTGTCAAAGTACTAACCAATAAAGATTACCACCCTCCTATTAAAGGACAACACAAATTTATTATGTAGTAAGAAGAAAGGTAGCCACAAACTATCTTTCTTCTTTTGTTTAAAGTCCACATGAAAAACACTTCAAATTCCATTTTATTTGAAATTCCCATATTTAACCTACTATATAAGATAAAATAGCACTACACAAAAACATAGCCGTAATACAGAAATCGGAACTTAACCAAAGCGAAATATTAAAATATCCCCTCTCCACTCCATCTAAAAATCACATAATAGTTACGCAAACGCAAGTTTACAACATTTTCAGTTCCCCCTACAAGTCTTGAAGAAAAACAAAAAACGATAACAATATTATTCACCGTTTAAATTTTACAGTAATGGAGAATTTAATTTTATTGCCATCATTGGCACAACGAAAAGCCAACGGATTCCCCCGTTTTGTGGAAGACGCTACGGTAATTTCAGAAGAAACTACCAAGGTTAAGAAAGTAAACCATTTCATTGAGGCTAACACAATGGAGATTGATTTACAGAGCCTAAAGAATGATTGTGTTGTTCCTGTTTTTAGCAAAGACAACGAACTTACCATTTCTCATAATGCTTTCATCGAAAGCGTATGGGATGCAGCACAAAATTTCTTTAGTGGTGAACAAATTGATAAACCCGAAATTCGTGTTTCTCACATCATTAAGGGACGTATTCCAGAGGCAATACACAAACCTGCAAACCAACTCTTAGAGAGTGACAAAACGCAATACTTTGAGCGTATGATGTTTTGTTTTGAGATTCCCACCATCTACGAAAATGTAGAGGGAAACAAACTCACTCTTTCTGTTGGTGGTGTGCGTGCATACAACCACATGAATTTGTATTCAAGAAAGACCGTAGAGAAATTCAAGGTTTTCATTGGATTCAAAAACTTGGTTTGTTGCAATCTTTGCGTTTCTACAGATGGGTATCTTAGCAACTTGGAGGTTTCCAACGCAAGCGACTTGTTTTGCTCTGTTTTGGAAATGTTCAAGTTCTACAATCCTGCAAAGCACATTCATTTGATGCAAACTCTTGGAAATGCCTATCTGACAGAACACCAATTTGCAGAGATTTTGGGCAAAATGAGATTATATCAATGTTTGCCCCCTCACTATCAGAAAAGCGTACCAAAGTTGCTAATCACTGACACGCAAATTAATTCAGTTGCAAAGGCATATATGCAAGATGAGAATTTTGGTAGTTTTGGAAATGACCTCTCAATGTGGAAATTTTATAATCTGCTTACAGGGGCTAACAAAAGTAGCTACATTGATTCTTTCTTGGATAGAGCCTATAACGCAACAGAGATTGCAACAGGCATTAACGCAGCCTTGTATGGTGACGAGAGATACAAGTGGTTTATTGATTAAACTTGCAAAGTGAGGGAGAAAATAAAACTCTCTCACTTTAATTTTTACGAACTTCTAAATTTATAAGGTTATGAAAGAACAAAACCAAAAGACAATGGCAAAGGCTACCTTTGGCACAATCGTCTTAGCAACGGTACTAATCATTCTATTTATTGCAAATCCAATCCTTACTATTTGCATAGGGTGGTTTATCATCCTTATTGCTGCTTCGATTTTCTAAACGCAAAAACGGCTGTCTGATTTTCTCAAAAAGAGCAAAATCAGATAGCCTTTTTTGTTGGTGTAAAGAGGCAAAGGCTAAACACGTTGATATTTTGCTTTCAAATACGCCACTTATTCTACACATTATAGTTAAAATCAATGCTTTAGGCAGTTTTTGTATGTTAAAAATGACAGATTCTCAATGTTTTTTCGTACTTTTGCAATTGACATTCGTAAGTTTGTCAAGACATATTAGAAAACGAAGAGCGTTATTGATACTCGCCATATATAGTCAAATTCTCGCAAAATTTGAATACAGAAATAGGCAAGTGGCAACAACGCTCACGCTACGGATATATACTATCCCGAAAGGGATAACTATATACTCGCATTGCGTGAGTGGCTGTTGTTTACTCATTTCTGTAGGCAATGCGAGAAGCCTGACTGTAGAGTAAACAAGATACAGTCCTCACGCTTTTTGCATTTATAAACTTAATGTTCCAATGGGGGATGAGGAGCAGAACAGGATTATGAAGAAACTTCTTATCATATTGGCACTTGCATTATCATCTTCTATGTCTATGTTTGCTGACTTTTCCAATAGAGGACGATACTCTGACTTTACAGACCACAAATCAAGCATATTGGATATACTACCAATTTTAATCTTTATTGGTATCGTTGGGATATTCCTTTATTATGGAGCTAAGGAATATTGGAGCAAACATAAAGATAGTATTGTAGGAAACCTAACTCTCATTGGGATTGGCATCCTGTTTGTCTTGTTTTTACGCTTTGGATTAAAATCATGTGAACCTACTGACAAAAAGAGCCATAATGTAGCAAAACAAGAAACCAATCAGATACCAACTTACCAAGACCATACAAGAGCTTGGGATGGTAATCAGCAAACAGGCACACCGATTAAGACGAAAGAAAATGATTTCTTAGTTGCTGTTGTCAACAATCCGTCATACAGCATTTATGACCTTATTATGATTGCAGGGCTAAACTCTCATAATACGCAGTTTCTTACAGAACAAGAATACGCAAGTTCCAAATTTGTGAGAAAGAATTATACTCCTGCAAGTTTTCATAGGACATATTCTAAACTATACAAAGCATGGAAACTGTTTCAGAAATGCCAAAATTATGATTTGAACAATGAGGAAATAAAAAGTTATATGTACGATTATAGCATATGGGATGTAACCAAGCCCAATATAAACCAAGCCTCAAATCCGCAGTTAATTCGTGCTTTAAAAGTTGTTCCACTATTTCAATAAAGAAATTCATACGATTATGAAAAAGAAAATTCTTATATGCAGCATATTATTCTTGGCACTGTTGGGTATCAATCAAGTTATATATCTGACAAAAGTACAATACATTTGTACAAACAAGATAGCCAAAGGGGATGAACTTAACTTGTATGAAACATTAAGTGCATTACAGACACATTCAATGCTTTGGCTACTTGGTTGGATTGTAGAGCCAAACACTGCTCAAATTTGTTTCGCAAAACAATTTCACCTAAAAAATCCGCATTGGTTGTTTCCTATTCCACAAGATAGCAAAACTAAGGATGTTAAGAAACGACTTTTAAAGGGCGAAATGAAATCTGTCAGATTAGCTTGGAAAAGTTACAATAGCAAGGCTTCCATTTTATTGAATGGAAGCACAATGAGCATAACAAGAATTAAAGGTGCTACTTTCTTTTCTTATCATATACCATCTGATTACAAGGTTGGAGTGGTGAAAATTGCAGGAATAAAGTTAAGTGAAACCGTTTTTGATTATCTCGAAAATAAAGGCATTCTTTCTAAATATACATATATCAGAAATGAAAAAAAATAATGTAACAAACTTATACTATTTAACAAATATGAAAAATATAATTTTAGCAGCCATTGCAATACTTATAACATCATGTGGTGGCTACAAAACAGAAAAGGCAAGACCTGTTGATTCTGTTGTGGCATCTATCTTAAAAGACAAGATGCAGGAATATGATGCAACGTCGGGGATTGTCATTATCAAGAGCGTGGGAACTGGCAATGTTATTGCTTGTGTTGGAGATACAGCAATATCATACAAATCAGATTTAGCAAAAACACTGATAAAAGAAACAGGAAAAGTCAAGCCTATGCAAATACTTACATTTGTCAATGATGTAGCCAAGAGGTCAGACGAGGATAGCTTGAAAAAGTCAATGCGGCAATTTGTAACACATGGTCTTGGAAAGAAAGCCAATCCCGAATACATTTGGGTTGCAGGAATGGCAGGTACAACCAAGCAAAAGGACGGAACTTATTGGGCAGACTTTTGTGGGTTTTATACAAACTATTCTATAATGGTAGCTATTCAAAGAAAAGATATTCCTGTTAGTGGTGGTGCTATGGCAGGAAGTATTTTCAAAGAAGTGGTAGAATATATAGCAAACAAAGCAGATTACAATTAATTGACTATGGCAGATGTATTAGATTATGCCTTACAGCAAGGCAATGATATAGGTATTTACGTTGCGTTTATTCTTGTGTTTCTTATTTACCTCATTCCTGTGGGATTTGTGGGATATTGGGCTATTAAAATTGTTGGCTATATGGTAAAGAACAACAAGCAAGGCTCTATCAGAAAGTCAACCACAAAACAATCCTTATGTTTCAAAAACATATTAGATAGCAGAAATAAGAGAATCGCTGTTTGGATAATAGGTATATTACTTTGCATTTATGCAGCCTTTAAAGTCTGCACATACAATATTTCTCTAAGCAAGATAAAAGACAGAAACACAGAATCTATAGAATTGAGCCAATCTTTAAAAGGGAGAATACAAAAGGAAACACAAGGCATGGATAAGGCAGCAGTTATAGATTACAGCGTGAAACTTACAGCCAAGCTCCTTACATTCTCTGCCACACAAGGCAAACTTGGAAATAACAAAAAATCAAAAGCAAATTGTGTGGGATATGCAAGATTATGCGCATCAATCTGCAACTATGGCTTTAGACAGAATCATATACAAGCCAAAGCAAAGCCTGTAGTTGGTTATGTTTATCTGTGGAATATCAACCTATGTAAACTGATAAGCCATAATACAAGTGGCAGACTATCATTATTCACCAAAGACCATGACTTTGTAGATATTGATGGAAAGTTTGTTGACCCTTGTATATACGACATATTAAATGTAGAAGCAAAGCAGAAATAATATATTAACAACTTAAATTTCAAGAAATGATGAAAACATTAAGATTGATTGGAATGGCTTTGTTAGCCATTGTGATGAGTGTTAGCTTCATCGCTTGTTCAAATGATGATGACGATAACAAGGAAGCCTCAACATCATTAGTAGGCACAACTTGGAAAGTCATTTCTGTTGACAATGCAGATGAAAATTTCAACGGTTGGACTAACGTAACAGCCACATTCAACGAAAATGGTACTGTTACTTTCAACCCTAACACAGGTTGGAACTACACTCGTTGGACTTTGAACGACAAGACATTAAAGATTGTCGTTGGTGAGGATGCAGCAGACGATTACATTGAGGGAACAATCTCTATCAATGGAAAGTCTGCCACATGGAACTGCTATTGGGCAGATGTGGATGGAAATTGGACTAACAAGGACAAGACCCACGCAACAGTTCATTTGCAGAAACAGTAGAACCGTGCGGATATGCCTTGGAAAATTACGGAAAGATTGCTTTACTCCTTTACAATAAAAAGGACTGAAATACGTTATTATATTATAAGTAGCCAGTGGTATTTCAAGACATATCCGCAACTGACTATTTATAAACAAGAGCAAAAGCAAGGTCTATTGCAAAATTCACCTTATTTGCTTAGAGAGCAGTTGTTGACTGATTGTTGACTAATTGTTTCTCGCAGAGTGTTCATTAACAGTCAATGATATAGCACAAAGGACTTGTAGCTCAGTTGGTTGCACACAAAAGCGCAGCTTTCGTGTGCCGCAGAGAGCAACAGACTCATAATCTGGAGGTCCCAGGTTCAAGCCCTGGCTGGTCCACGCTTCTATTACAGCGACTTATGCTTCGGCGTAGGCCGCTGTTTTTTTGTTAAACTTAACAAGATAATGTGATGTTTGTGCGGGAAAATTGGCAATATTACATAAAAATCCGCGCAAAAATATTTGCCGTACGTTTTACTTGATTATTACCAAAATTGAATATTACGCAAAGCACTTTGTTAAATATCACTACTTTTGCTGCTATTTATTCAAATATCTCACATCGATATTGTATCTTTGCAGAAATTATCACTTGAAACCCTATTCAAGATTTCAGAACTATTGCAAGTACCTGTACTGGAACTTATCAAGAAACAGAATATATAGAATATGACCGAACAAGAATTACAACAATATCTGCTTTCCAAATATCCAAAAGAAAACGAGGAGTGTGAATGGAAAGAGTTCAAGAACATGAAAAATGACTTCAACGGCAAAGAGAAGGATGATGTCATTTCTTATGTTTCCGCCTTGTCGAATATGGAAGGCGGACATTTGGTTATCGGTGTTGTTGACAATACTTTGGAGATTGTCGGTACTAACACATACAACTACGACAGACAAAAAGCAAAACTCAGAATGACAGATCTGTGCGCCAACTTGCCTTCTGAAGGATTGCTGGTTGAAGAATTCATCACGGACGACTCGCACAAGACGGTATGGGTAATTCATATTCCAAAACACATGAAGCGTCGTCCTGTATATGCACATAGCAAGGCATGGCAGAGATTGGATGATTCTTTGGTGGAATTGACAGACTCACGCCTTAATGTAATACTTGACGAGCAAGATTCCGCATACGATTGGACAGCGCAAGCCATCGCTGATGCTACAATAGACGATCTTGACCTAGATGCTATCATGCTTGCTCGTGAAGGCTATAAGCAACGCTATCCAAAGTTTGCAAAGGAGTGTGACTCTTGGAGTGATAAAGTGTTTCTTGACAAGGCGTGTTTGACCATAGACGGAAAAATTACGAAAGCCACACTATTACTTGTCGGCAAAGAAGAAAAAGCACATAAGCTCAATCACATTGCGCAGATTGTCTGGAAATGCTTTCAAGACGGACAAACCTTTGGTGACATCTACACTATACCTTTCATACGAACCACGAGTGAGTTACTGAATAGAATAAGAAACTATCGGTTCAAAATATATCCAAAGAACTCGCTTATCCCTGCCGAAGTATGGAAATATGACACAGAGAGTATCCTTGAGGGGCTTCACAACTCTATAGCTCATCAAAAATACGAAAACGATGCACGAATCATTGTCACGGAAGACAAGGACAAACTGACATTCCAAAATGACGGCTACTTCTTTGAAGGAAACTATAGCCAATATATAACTGGTGAGAAAACACCAAGGCACTATCGCAACCCTGCATTGGTAAAAGCTATGGTGAACATCAAGATGATTGATACCCAAGGCTATGGCATTCACAAGATGTTCGTGAGCCAAAAGGAACGCTATCTGCCAATGCCAGATTATGACAAATCCACAGCAACAGAAGTTGTCTTGACCTTACCTGGTACCGTCATTGACGAAAACTACAGTCTCTTACTGTTAGAAAACAGAAATATGTCTCTTACAGATGCTGTACTTTTAGATTCTGTACAGAAAGGCAAGCGCATATCGCCAGAAGCTATTGCCATGCTCCGCAAGCGCAAACTGATAGAAGGTCGTTTACCACATATCTTCATAGCAAAGGATATTGCCCAAGTAACAGACCAGAAGATAGAATATTCCAAGCACAAGGGATTGGACGACAAGAAATGCGAGGCATTATTGCTTGATTCGTTGAAGGATCATGGTTCGTTGACGAAGCCAGAAATAGTGCGTCTGCTTTGGGACGTGCTGCCTGACCAACTTGATGACAAGCAGAAAGAATATAAGATAAATAATCTCTTGCGCAAACTTAGAAAGGAAGGAAAGATTAGCAACACCACTATAGCTGGCAATAAATCGACTTGGGCGCTTGTAAATGGCTAAAATTTACAAGCGCTTACAAGGTTTTACACGCGGTTTTTACTTGCAATAGAGGAAGTACGCATAACGTAAGTACCTGATTATCTGAATTTATTGTTAAACAGTGAGCGCTTGTAAGAAACAGAAAAATTCCGTGTGTAAACCCTCAAAACAGACTTTCATTATGGAAGACATTCAAGAGAAATACAACCATCTTCTCCTGCAGAATGAGGCTCTTCGTCAAGAAAACGAAGAATTGAAATTGCTTCTACATGCGCACGGCATTGAATACAAGCCCAAGCATGCAGAAGAGAAGGATGCTGCATATTCACCCTGCACCTTCCCATCTGTCAAACTTTCCATAGAGGAGCGTGTAACTCTTTTCCATTCCTTGTTCAAGGGCAGAGAAGATGTGTTTGCGCGAAGATGGTTCAGCAAAACAACAGGCAAGAGCGGTTACCAACCTGTCTGTATCAATGAATGGAGGCGAGGCGTATGCGACAAAAAGAAATTTAAATGTGCAGATTGTCCTAATAGACATTTTGCACCACTCACTTACCAATACCTCTATCGTCATTTGGAGGGCAAGGACGAGAACTGTTGTGATGTTGTCGGACTATATGCCATAATGCCCGACAACAACTGCGCCTTTCTTTGTGCCGATTTCGATGACAAGAGCTGCAAGCATGGCTATAAAGACGATGTCCTTGCATTTGTAGGAGTATGCAAAGAATGGAATATTCCTTATGCCATTGAACGTTCGCGCTCTGGTAACGGTGCCCATATATGGATTTTCTTTGAGGAGCCAATACCTGCTTTCAAGGCAAGACGATTAGGGAATGCCATCCTTACAGAGGCTATGCGACATAATGGTCGTATGTCCTTCAACTCATACGACAGATTCTTCCCAAACCAAGACCGAATGCCTGAAGGAGGTTTTGGCAACTTGGTCGCCTTGCCATTGCAGGGACAGGCTCGTAAAAGACGGAATAGTGTTTTCGTAGATGACGATTTCCTAGCGTACAAAGATCAGTGGGCTTTCCTTTATAACATCAACAAGGTGAAGGATACAGAAGTTGATATGCTGCTTAACCTACATGTCTGTGAAGAACTTGGGGCACTCACAACTTCAAGTGAGAGCAAACCTTGGGTTTCTCCTATACCACAAGATATTTCCAAGGGCGATTTTTATTCCGAAATAGAAATAACCAAAGCCGATAAAATTTACATTCCGCTAAAGGCTGTTTCGGCAAAAGTTCTGAATCACCTTAAAAGAATAGCATCATTCAAGAACCCTGAATTTTATAGCAAGCAGGCACTGCGACTTTCTACATATTCCACACCTCGCATCATCTCATGTTTTGACATCACAGACGACTATCTCGCCATGCCTCGCGGTTGCGAAGATGCAATTCTTTCTTTCCTCAATGAGAATGGAGCAAAGTATAATATTGTTGACGAGACCAACCGCGGTACGCCGATATCTATTTCTTTTCAAGGTAAAGAACGAGAAGAACAACTGGCAGCTATCAACGCATTGTTAATGCACTGCAATGGCGTGCTTCACGCAACTACGGCATTTGGAAAAACAGTTACAGCGGCCGCAATCATTGCACGAAAAAAGGTGAGCACACTTATTCTTGTTCATTCGAAGGCTTTGCTTGCCCAATGGCATGAACGCTTGACGGAGTTCTTGAGTATTGACTATGTAGAACCACCAGTGCCGAGAAAGCGTGGTCGTCGCAAGAAATTCTCTGCGATAGGTTGTCTCGACTCTACAGGCAACTCGCTTCATGGCATTGTTGATATCGCACTCATCCAGTCATGTCTTGATGGCGATAGCGTAAAGCCTATTGTTGAAAACTACGGAATGGTAATAGTAGACGAATGTCACCATGTGTCGTCTATAACATTTGAGAATGTACTGAAGGGCGTAAAGGCACATACCGTTTATGGCCTGACGGCAACTCCTATCCGCAAGGATGGACATCAACCTATCATATTCATGCAATGTGGCCCCATTCGTTTCTCTGCTGATGCTAAAAGTCAGATAGCGAAACAATCATTTGAGAGGTATCTAATTCCTCGATTCACATCATTCCGTTCCATTACTGATGACAAACAGTCTATAACGACATCGTATCAATTGCTTTCAGAAGACGAGATACGCAATACGCTCATAGTAGAAGATGTGTTTAAGGCTGTTGAAGCCGGAAGAACGCCAATCATTCTGACCAACAGAACTGCTCATGTCACCAAATTAGCCGAAAAGTTGAGGGATAAAGTGAAGAATGTTATTACATTGACTGGGACTGGAAGCACGAAAGAAAAACGGGAGATGCAGCAACACTTGCAAGAGATTTCCAGGGAAGAACCTTTGGTGATAGTCGCAACGGGAAAATATGTAGGCGAAGGTTTTGACTATCCTCGCCTTGACACCCTTTTCCTTGCTCTGCCCATTTCATGGAAAGGTCTTATTGCCCAATATGCTGGCCGACTGCACCGCGAAAACGAAGGAAAGAAAGATGTGCGCATCTATGATTACATTGACATTCATGAACCTGTCTGCGACAATATGTACAGGAAGCGACTGAAGGGTTACGCTTCCATTGGATATAAAATCATTTCCCGACATTCACCCACATTGTTTGACAATGTAAAAGATATAGGCATACCTGTCTGTAAAGAGCAGATATTCAACGGTAGAACATTTTTCCGTCCTTACTCTTCAAGTATTGGAGATGCCAAGCGCTCCATCGTTGTTTCTTCTCCCAAGTTATATAGGATAGAGCATAATGTTTTGGTCAATCAGTTGAACGAGTTGGCTCATATCGGAATCGAAGTTCTCATTATCACGACAGCAAGTAGCCCAGAAACAGAATATCTTTTGCAAAGAGGATTGTCTGTAAGGATTTTGCCAGAAGTAAAACTGTGCACAACCATCATAGACAAAGACATCGTATGGTATGGCGCTATAAATGCCCTTGGCTATGCAACAGAAGAGGACAATGTGATAAAAGTGGTAGACAACAAACTTGCCAATGAATTGTTAGAAGTTCTGCTCACTTCCTAAATTTTATGTGAAATATGATCATGAAAGATTTACGCAAAAAACAAGTAGTATCCATCCAATACTACAACTCACCTTGTGGCGAAATCATCTTGGCATCGGCAGGCGACGGTCTATGCCTGTGCGATTGGAACAAAATGCCATGTGCCGAACGCAACAAGCGCCGGCTCATGCGACTGCTGAATGCAGAATGCATCATTGCCCCCTCTGCCGTCCTGGAAGAAACAAAGAAAGAACTTGATGAGTATTTCGCAGGCAAGCGCCATACATTCGAGATTCCCTTACATCCCGTTGGTACCGACTTCCAAAAACAAGTATGGCAAGCCTTACTCGAAATTCCGTATGGAGAAACAAGAACTTACAAAGAGATTGCACAAAAGATAAACAAGATGAAAGGTATAAGGGCTGTGGCACAAGCCATCGGTGCCAATGGTATCAGCATTCTCATTCCCTGTCATCGTGTCATTGGCACCAACAGATCCTTGACAGGATACGCAGGAGGCATTGAAGCAAAAAGATTACTGCTGAATACAGAATGCCAAAATACACCTTATGGCAGAACCAACAACTCAACTTCTATAACTTCCGAACCCAGCGAAAGATGAGTAAACTTATTAACTCCATTTCCCCATTTGAGAAAGCCAAGTTGGACATATTACTTCCCATCTTGTATCTCCTTCGCTCCATTATAAAAAGTGTCAGAAGTATATTGTTGAATTGTAACAGTAATCTCCATCTCAGGAGTCAACACTTGCCCATTCGTTCTCTTGACACGTTTAGGGCGTACTGCTAAAACGCGAATGGCAAAAATCCCTCAATGAGGGATAAAATTCATCAAAATCCTCCCTCAATGAGGGATTTTCTATATAAAACGAACCCTATACAAGTTTTTTGTTGTAATTTTGCAGCCGTGCTTGAAAAAACAACAAACAGGCTCTCTAACTTTCTACCAAACTGGTAGAAAATTAGAAGCTATAGTAAATTGAAGAATTATACAAAATAAATGGTTTTAAATTACATTTGGATAGCATTTTTCGTGATTGCGTTCATCT
>OIYY01000648.1_pt1 | contig 23190 bp, 20 predicted proteins | sample 1588341 | NCBI WGS metagenome assembly OIYY01 (sample SAMN03283287) | human gut metagenome | biome: human-associated habitat; material: feces | host: Homo sapiens | place: Peru | collected 2012 | reverse complement strand
GCTCTACACGGTTTTGCAGACCGTTACCTAACCGCTCGGTTAAGACACCTTGTAGAGTTTTCTGTTACCATTTCTGATAAGCGAGTGCAAAGGTACTACTTTTTTTTGAATCTACCAAATCTTTCCGTATCTTTTTTCGAAAAATATTCGATTTTTTCAAAAATATTCATTTCTAGAGTCCATTTCTAGTGATTATCTCTAGAATCCAACTTTCTTTTTGTAGAGTCCAGCTTCTTGTTTGTGGAATCCATCTTTCCCTTCTTCTTGCACTGTTCATAAAAAGCGCAACCACTGCACCGGTAGTTGCCATCCTTGCATTTGTTTGCCTGTTGCAACGATTTGTAAATACGAAAGGCGGCATACAGGATGCATGCCGCCAGTATCGTTACAATGATGGTGTATTGTATCATCATATTCTTTTAGAGTTTTAAAAAAATCCTCTTTAACCTACGGCATTGTAGCCATTGGTAGAGTTCTTACGCATAATGTCGCGGATGTTCATCTCCTTGAAACCCTCGGCACGTTTCTGCTCCTCCAACTCTTCCTCTTCCTCGATATCCTTCTCAGAACGGGTAAAGGTGAAGGTCTTGTACTTGAATTCTGCGATAGCCCAACCTACGAGTGCTACCACGATTAATGCGAATAATCCTACTAATGCGTTCATTTCTTTCTCCTTATTATATAATATGTATATTTTAATAATCGTCATCAGCTACGTCCTCTGCATCATCGAGTCCCAGGTTCTCTGGATCCTCGAAGGTAGTACGGTAGCTTTCCTCGGTGAGCTTGTCGTCATCGAATGCATCATCGTCCTCATCTGGATCATTGTAGTGATCCTCAATCTCTGGTGCATCCTCATCCTCATCGTCTTCGTCACGGTCCAGCAGGTCTTCGTCGCGGTCCATGTCTTCATCCATAAACTTCATGCGGATCTTCTCCTGCTTTGGCTTCTCCTTGGCAAAGATAGCCTCTACCCAGGTGCCCTTTGGTACTACGAGTACTTCGTAGTCATCAGCGAGCTTCTTCTCATAGAGACCACCTGGTTTCTTCAGACGGTCCTTTGGGAGGGTAGTGGTACTGATGTCGAAACCGCTCTCGATGATATCCTTGATGCTCTGAGACAGACTGTCCCAGCCACCGCCAAAGTTACGCTCCAGCACTTCGATGAGCTTGGTAGCAGTTATATGGCCGATGTTCTCATAGGTGAGGTCAGTCACACGCATGATAGGACGCTTCTTGATGGCATACTTCTCGTTCTTGTCGTCGATACGGAAGGTACCGATCTTGAAGCCACGGTCTATCAACTTATCGAGCACTTCAGTACGGTCAATCTTGACTGGCTCAATCTCGAAAGCACTACGAATGATGTCGAGGTATCTACGCTGATTATCCTTCAGGTCGTTGTCTTTCTCGGCAGCTTCCCAGAGACGGAAAACATCATTCTCCTGGAGATCCCAGACACTGCTCTTGGTCAATGTCTTGAGGGTGATATTTTTTTCATTTCTCATTGTTGTACGTATTTTGATTGCAAAAGTAAGTACTTCTTTTTATATATCCAAATTTTCTAGCTTATTTTTTTGCTTTTCTGCATTTTTTTTTTCTTTTATCCTAAAAACTTATGCGTGTTTCGTTTTTTTTCATTACCTTTGTGGCGAAAAAATAATTGATATGAGTGAACCATTAGCTGAAAGAATGAGACCTCGCTCGCTCGCCGATTATGTCGGACAGAAGCATCTTGTAGGCGAGGGTGCCGTGCTGCGCAAGATGATAGACGCAGGGCGCATATCCTCTTTTATCCTCTGGGGACCTCCGGGAGTGGGCAAGACCACTTTGGCTCAGATAGTAGCCCAGACCCTGAAGGTTCCTTTCTACACCCTTTCTGCCGTTACCAGTGGCGTAAAAGATGTGCGCGAGGTGATAGAGAGAGCGAAGAGTGGCAGATTCTTCAATTCTGCTTCTCCTATCTTATTTATTGATGAGATTCATCGCTTCTCCAAGAGTCAGCAGGACTCTCTGCTGGGGGCAGTGGAGAAGGGTATTGTCACCCTGATTGGTGCTACCACGGAGAATCCCTCTTTCGAGGTGATCCGTCCGCTCCTTTCCCGTTGCCAGCTCTATGTGCTCAAACCGTTGGAGAAGGAAGACCTGGAGGGGCTCCTGCAGCGGGCCGTCACCGAGGATGTGGAACTCAAGCAGAAGAAGATTGAGTTGAAGGAAACCGCAGCCATGCTCCGCTTCAGTGGCGGTGATGCCCGGAAACTGCTCAATATCCTGGAACTGGTGGTGGAATCTGCAGGCAGCGATGAAGTGGTTATCACCGATAAGATGGTAGAGGAACAGTTGCAGCAGAATCCGCTGGCTTATGATAAGCAGGGCGAGATGCATTATGACATCATCTCTGCCTTCATCAAGAGTATTCGAGGCAGTGACCCTGATGCGGCGCTCTATTGGATGGCGCGTATGATAGAGGGCGGCGAAGATCCGCAGTTTATCGCCCGGAGAGTGGTGATCAGTGCAAGCGAGGATGTGGGACTGGCGAATCCGAATGCGCTCCTGCTGGCGAATGCTGCCTTTGATACGGTGATGAAGATAGGCTGGCCTGAGGCAAGGATTGCACTTGCCGAAGCGGTGGTGTATCTGGCTACCAGTCCGAAGAGCAACAGTGCATATCTGGGCATCAATGACGCTATTGCCACGGTGAAGCAGACCGGCAATCTGCCTGTGCCGCTGCATATCCGCAATGCGCCTACCAAACTGATGAAAGACCTGGGCTATCATGATGGCTATAAATATCCTCACGATTATCCGGGACATTTCACAGAACAGCAATATCTACCTGATGAGCTGAAAGATGCCAGATTCTGGCATCCGCAGCATTCTCCTTCAGAAGAACGGCTCTATAACTGGATGGTTACCTGCTGGGGAGAAAGATTCAAGAACCGCTAGGCGTTCCGACGGATTTGCAATCCGTCGTTAAACAATGTTTGACCTTTAAAAACCGGGGGGATTTGAAATCCCCCACATCAAATAATTTATTACGAGAAAATGACTATTCATCAAGACCCGGAACTTGTGATGACTCTTCAGAGCGTCATCGAGTTCATTGGAACCTTTGCATTTGCCCTTTCGGGCATCAGGCTTGCCGCCAGCAAGCATTATGATTGGCTGGGCGGATTTGTGTGTGGTGTGGCTGTAGCTATCGGAGGCGGAACCATCCGCGACGTGATGCTGGGCTTGACTCCTTTCTGGATGTCGAGTCCTGTCTATCTTCTGTTTACGTTCTTGGCCCAACTGGTGGTGATTGGGTGCCATCATTATCTGAAGCGTCTAGACAATACCTGGTTTCTTTTTGATACCCTCGGTTTGGCGCTTTTCAATATCGCCGGAATCCAGAAGACCCTCGATTGCGGTTTCCCATTCTGGGTAGCTATCATTATGGGATGTATCACGGGCTCCTTTGGAGGAGTCATCCGCGATGTGCTTCTCAATGAGGAACCGGTTATCTTCCGCAAGGAGATCTATGCGATGGCTTGTGTGTTGGGCGGCCTGGTTTACTGGGCATTCAGCTATCTGGGCTTAAGCCTCTATATTACAGTGGTTGCCTCCTTCCTCACGGTCTGCATCATCCGTTTGCTCGCCGTGAAATACCATATCTCGCTGCCTACGCTGCGTGATGAGGAAGATAAAAAATAACATTCAATAATTAACATTTAGCATTAAACAATTAACATTAAATATAAAAAAGTGAGAAGAGAGAAAATCTTAGGAATGCTGATTTTGGCGATGATGCTGATGTTTCAGACTTCGCTGATGGCACAGAACAAACGTGAATTCCGTGGCGCCTGGATCCAGTGTGTCAACGGACAGTATTTGGGTAAATCTACCCAGCAGATCCAGTCGATGCTTACCAAGCAACTTGACGAATTGCAGAAGGATGGCGTGAATGCCATCATCTTCCAGGTGCGTGCCGAATGTGATGCCCTTTACCAGAGCGACCTCGAACCTTGGAGCAAGTTTCTGACCGGTGTCCAGGGCAAGGCACCATCGCTTTATTGGGATCCGCTGGAGTGGATGGTTGAGCAGTGTCATCAGCGTGGAATGGAGATTCATGCCTGGATCAATCCTTACCGTGCCAAGCATGGTTCTACCTCGTTCTCCCAGGTGTCATCCCAGAGCGTAGTGAAGAAGCATCCGAACCTCTGTTTCAACTATGATAATCTCGTGCTTCTCAATCCGGCACTTCAGGAGGCTGCAGATTATACCTGTCAGGTGGCTGCTGATATCGTGAGCCGTTATGATATCGATGGATTTCATATCGACGATTACTTCTATCCTTATCCGGTAGCTGGCAAGCAGATTCCTGATCAGCAGCTGTATGCAGCCAATCCTCGTGGATTCCGTAATATCGGCGATTGGAGAAGAGATAATGTGAGCCGCTTTGTTAAGCAGTTGGGGGAAACCATCCATCGTGTCAAGCCTTGGGTGAAGTTCGGGGTTTCTCCTTTCGGTATCTATCGCAACCGGAAAAACTCTCCGATCGGATCTCAGACTTTCGGTCTTCAGAACTACGATGATCTCTATGCAGATGTTCTCCTCTGGGTTAACAATGGCTTCATTGATTACTGTGCGCCTCAGATCTATTGGGAGATAGGTAACAAGGCGGCAGATTACAAGACCCTCATTCAGTGGTGGAACAAGTATGCTGGCAACCGTCCTCTTTATATAGGTGAGGATATCGAGCGTACGGCGAAGTTTGCTGATCCTACGAATCCGAAGAGTCATCAGCTGCCAGCCAAGCACCGCCTTCACCAGCAGATGAATAATGTACAGGGCACCGTGCTCTGGTATGCCAAGACTGCAGCAGATAATGTTGGCAACATCGGACATACTCTGCGCGATTATTACTGGAAATATCCTTCGCTTCCTCCATTGATGCCGTTTCTCGACGATAAGGCGCCAAAGGGTGTGAAAAGTCTGAAGATGGAGTGGACAGAGAAGGGACCACTGCTTACCTGGAAGGCTCCAAAGGCAAAGAAGAAGAAATGGGGCGATGTAGCCAACCGTTTTGCCATCTATCGTTTTGAAAAGGGAGCACCTGTGAATCTCAATGATGTCACCGCTCTCCAGGCTGTTGTTTACGATACCACCTATCCGATACCATACGTAAAGGATCAGAAATATACCTATGTCGTTACTGCACTCGATCGCGTAGGTAATGAGAGTAAGGCTAAGAAGAAAACCGTTTCGCTTTAGGCGAAGCGGTTTTTCTTGTATCTGTCATTCTGATTCAGAGCGGTTTTTTCTTGTTAAAAGCCTAGAATTGCACCTTTAACCATAAAAAAACACTAAAAAGATTCAGTATCTCAAATTTTATTTGTACTTTTGCAAAATCATTTCAGCGTTACATTTGTTTTCTAATGCAACACTAAGATGAATGGAGTGCTGATTTGAGAGAATTGCTGAGAAACCTAGATGTTGATCAGAACCTAATTAATTAATATTACTAACAGTAAGTGTTGCTAACTTTAGGGATGAAAATTAAGAGTTTTTTGATGGCAGCCTTGGCGGCATTTTCTTTGTCGGCTAGTGCTCAGTCTTTGTCTCCAGGCACCAAGTGGCATTGGGACAAGGGTACAATCGTAGTGGAGACACCAGAGCGTCCTGCAGGACAGCAGAATGTCCTGGGATTGACAGCTCCTAAGTTGAAGACAGTACGTGTGGGCTTTGTCGGTCTGGGTATGCGTGGTCCTTGGGCAGTAATGCGTTTCTGCCACATTCCAGGTGTAGAAATCGTTGCCTTGTGCGATTACGAGGAGGCTCGTGCAGAGAAATCACAGGAGTACTTGCGCAAGCAGGGTTTGAAGCCAGCTGATATCTATAGCGGTGCGAAGGGTTATGAGGCATTGTGCAAGCGTTCTGACATCGACCTGGTTTATATCGCAGCCGACTGGAACCACCATTTCCCTGTTGCCAAGTTTGCGATGGAGAATGGCAAGCATACAGCTATCGAGGTGCCTAGTGCCATGAACCTGGATCAGTGCTGGAGCCTGATTAACTTGAGCGAGCAGACTCGCAAGCATTGCTTCATCTTGGAGAACTGCTGCTACGACTACTATGAGATGAATGCGCTGGCGATGGCTCAGGATGGCGTTTTCGGTGACATTATCCGTGCTGAGGGTGCTTATATCCACTGTCTCGAGGACTTTTGGGATGCTTACTGGAAGGATCCTGCTGACAACGACAAGGACAACCTCCACTGGCGTATGAAGTATAATATGGAGAACCGTGGTGATGTTTATCCTACTCATGGCTTGGGCCCTGTTGCTCAGTGCCTGAATATTCACCGTGGCGACCGCTTCACTACGCTCGTTGCTATGGATACAGAGTCTTTCGTGGGTAAGGACTGGGTGAAGAACAAGAGCGGAAAGGAGTGCAAGGAGTTCCGCAATGGTGACCATACTACTACCTTGATGCGTACAGCTAAGGGTAAGGTGGTGGAGATTCAGCACAACGTGATGACTCCTCAGCCATACAACCGTCTGTTCAAGCTCACTGGTACCAAGGGCTACGCTACCAAGTATCCTACCGAGGAGTTTGCTCTCTCTGGCGAGGCGCTCAAGGGTACAGGTGCTCCTCAGATGGATAACCTCAATGCTCATGGTTTCATGAACAAGGAGCAGAAGGAAGCTTTGATCAAGAAGTATTATCACCCGATCTTGAAGAAGTATGGTGAACTGGGCCGCCAGATGGGTCATGGTGGTATGGACTTCATTATGGACTCTCGTCTGGTTTACTGCTTGCAGAATGGTTTGCCATTGGATATGGACGTTTATGATTTGGCTGAGTGGTGCTCTTTGGCTGAGTTGGGTGCTCTTTCTATGGACAACAACAGCGCTGCTGTTACCTTCCCAGACTTTACCCGTGGTTTTTGGAACAAGCAGGATGGCTACAAGCATCAATATGCTTCTCCTGAGGCTGAGGCTGCTACAGAGGCTGCCGCTGCTGCTTATACCAAGTCACAGAAGGAGGCTACTGCTAAGTTCAAGTTGTGGAACCTTTATGATGCTGTAGCTGCTGCCAAGAAGGCTAACAATGCCAAGGCTTTGAAGTCGGCTACTGCTAAGTACAACAAGGCTGTAGCTGCTGCCAAGAAGGCAATGAATGCTAAGAAGTAAAATCAACTCCCCATAAAAAAATCAATCCCGGTTCTGAGATTCTAACGATGAATCTTGGAGCCGGGATTATTTTTTTTGTTAAATTCTCGGAAAAACTTGGTTGTTTCGTGTATTTGATGTATATTTGCAAATCATAAGATAGCTATTTCTTGCAAATAGAATATATAACTAAAGAGAAGATAGAAAATGAAACGGATTAAGGTTTTAGTTTTTAGCATGTTGGCTGCCATGATGCTTGCATCTTGCGGTACAACGCAGAAGGTGCCTCTTACGGGGCGCACCCATCGCATCTCTGTTTCAGATGCACAGGTGTTGAGATTGTCTAATCAGGAATATACCAAGTACATGGCTTCGGCGAAGAAATCTACCAATGCAGCGAAGACTGCGCAGGTGGTAAGAGTCGGAAAGCGACTGGCTGCTGCCGTGGAGACCTATCTCAAGGAGAACGGATACGCCAATGATCTGCAGAACTATTCCTGGGAATTCAACCTCGTTCAGGACAACAGTGTGAATGCCTTCTGTATGCCTGGCGGAAAGATTGTGGTATATGAAGGCTTGCTCCCAGTGGCTTCCAGCGATAACTCGCTCGCCATCGTACTGGGACATGAGATCGCACATGCCGTGGCTAAGCATAGTGCCGAGCAGCTTTCCAAGGCTCAGAACCAGCAGGTAGGTACCAGCATTCTGAGCGGTGTGCTGAACCAGGCGGTAGGTAATGGAGTCGGAGATCTGGCGGGTGCCGTAGCCGGACAGTACTTCTCCTTCCGTAATCTGAAGTATTCGCGTGAAAACGAAACCGAAGCCGACTATATGGGCTTGATCTTTGCTGCGATGGCAGGCTATGATCCTCAGCAGGCTATACCTTTCTGGGAACGTATGGCTGAGGCTTCGGGCAATCAGGGCAAGAGTGATATCTTCAGCGATCACCCTTCCGATGCCAAGCGTATTGCTGCCTTGAAGGCGGCGATGCCTACAGCGCTGAAGTATTACAAGCCTCAGGGACAGACTTCCGTATCCACTACTAGGAAAACGGGCATCAAGACCATCAAGGCTAGCTCGCTGATGAAGAAATCAACTAAAAAATAACGATATGATGGAATATATCTCTCAAAACCTCTGGCTGTTTTGGACTGTCATCATGTTCATCTGCCTCATCCTGGAGTTGTCTTCCGGCGACTTCTACGTGACTTGTTTTGCCATCGGTGCGCTCATCAGCATACCAGTGGCTGTGATGGATGCTCCGTTCTGGTTACAGGTAGTGGTCTGGGCGGTATGTTCCGTACTCAGTATCCTGCTAATCCGTCCGCATCTGGTAAAGGCTATCCATAGGGGAGCCGATCATCGGAAGAGTAATTCCGATGCCCTTGCCGGACAGATAGGCGAGGTGAGTGAAACCATCGTTGCCGGTGGGTATGGAAGAGTGAAGCTCGATGGTGATGACTGGAAGGCAGAGGCTCCGGGCGCTGTTGGTGATATCGCCAAGGGCACCCGTGTAAGAGTGATGGGACACCAGTCTATCATTCTCCAGGTAGAGAAGTGCTAGCTTCTTTCATATTTCAGGAAAAGTGTCAGATCAGTAGTATTCACTTAATATAGTAAACATCATGGAAATAGGACTTTATGTATTGATTGCTCTAGTGCTGCTTGCACTGGTAGTGGTAAAGAAAACCATCGTGATCATTCCTCAGAGTGAGACCAGAATCATCGAGCGGTTGGGTCGCTATTATGCTACCCTGAAGCCAGGTATCAACATTATCATTCCTTTCATCGACCAGGCCAAGACCATCGTGGCGATGCGTAGAGGAAGCTATACTTATACCAGCAGCATCGACCTTCGTGAACAGGTTTATGATTTCGACCGTCAGAATGTGATTACCAAGGATAATATTCAGATGCAGATCAATGCACTGCTTTATTTCCAGATTGTAGATCCTTTCAAGAGTGTTTATGAAATCAACAATCTGCCTAATGCGATAGAGAAGTTGACTCAGACTACCCTGCGTAACATCATCGGTGAGATGGAGCTCGACCAGACACTTACCTCCCGTGACACCATCAACACCAAGCTCCGTGCGGTGCTCGACGATGCCACCAACAAGTGGGGAATCAAGGTAAACCGTGTAGAGTTGCAGGATATCACTCCTCCTGAGAGTGTGCTCCAGGCGATGGAGAAGCAGATGCAGGCAGAGCGTAACAAGCGAGCTACCATCCTTACTTCAGAAGGTGAGAAGGAGAAGCAGCGTCTGCTCTCCGAAGGTGAAAAGGCGGCGATTGTCAACAAGGCTGAGGCTGCCAAGCAGCAGGCTATCCTGAGAGCTGAAGGTGAGGCTACCGCCCGCATCCGCAAGGCTGAGGCTGAGGCCATTGCCATACAGAAGATTACCGAAGCCGTAGGACAGAGTACCAATCCTGCCAACTATCTGCTGGCACAGAAATACATTACCATGATGCAGGAAGTTGCTCAGGGTAAGGATAATAAGGTGGTTTATCTGCCATACGAGGCTACCAACCTCCTGGGATCCATCGGTGGCATCAAGGATTTGTTTAACAGTAAGTAAACTAAAAAAATATGAGTAAGAAAATTTGTATTGTTGCTGGAGCGAGACCTAACTTCATTAAGGTGGCTCCTGTGATGAGAGCGATAGAGAATGCCCGGAATGCGGGCGGGGAGATGGAGTGCAAGTTGGTCTATACCGGTCGCGAAGACGATGAGACCCTTGAAGATTCTCTTTTCTCTGACTTGGGTATCCGCAAGCCGGATGTTTATCTGGGCGTGGAATGTGAGAATATGAATGAGCTGACCGGTATGGTGATGGCACAGTTTGAGCGCTATCTCCAGCAGAATCCTACGGATGTGGTGATTGTGGTGGATGATCTGGCTTCTACCATGGCTGTGGCTATCGTCACCAAGAAGCAGGGCGTTCAGTTGGCTCACATCGCAGCAGGTACCCGTAGCTTCGATATCACCATGCCAAAGGAAATCAACCGTCTGGTGATTGATGGACTCTCTGATATCCTCTTCACCGCAGGTATCTCCAACAACAGTATCGCCAACAAGGAGGGTGCCGAACTCTCTAAGGTCTATATGGTGGGTAATGTACTCATTGATAACATCCGGTTCCTGCAGCAGCGTATGAAGCGCCCTCAGGTGATGGACGAACAGCATCTGGAGGATGGCAAGTATATGGTGCTTACCTTGAACCGCAAGGCTATCGTCAACAATATCGATGAGATGAAGACCTTGATCTCAACGATCGACAGTGTGGCTCGCCAGGCTGGCATCAAGGTTCTGGCTCCTTTGCGTGGCAAGGCATTGGGATTCGTGCTTGCCTTCAAGGCTTACCAGGATGTGGCTGACCATCAGTCAGGTATCATGGTTGTGCATCCTCAGGGTTATCTCGATTTCTCTTATCTCTCAGCCCACGCCATGGGTGTAATCACCGATTCGGGTAATGTGGCAGAAGAGGCTACCTTCAATGGTGTGCCATGCATCACCCTGAACAGCTATACCGAGCATCAGGAGACCGTAACCGTAGGAACCAACGAGCTCGTTGCTGAAGATCCAGAGAAGCTTCAGCAGGCTATGGAGAAGATTGTGAAGGGTGAATGGAAGAAGGGTGGTATTCCTGATAGATGGGATGGACGGTCTGCAGAACGCATCGTTCAGATTATCTGTGGATAATCACTACTCAAGACTATAAGTAATAAAGCCAGCGACCGAAAAATCGCTGGCTTTATTGTTTATCACTTAAGCGGTTCCGAAACCGGATAATCATACTGTTTGTAATAGGAAGGAGTCTTTGGGGTGTTATACCAGTTTCCTTCTACGCTTACTCCGATGGAGAAGTTCTTGTTGGTGTATCTTACTCCGGCACCTAATACATTGGCACCGGCAGCACCCATGCCATATCCTCCAGGCATCACGCCCATTCCCCAGATGCCGGGATACATACCATATCTGCCATATCCGTAAGGACCATATCCGGCATAACGGTTGTAGATGGAATTGTAGTTATTAGCAACGCTTACCTGTCCATATACGTATGCCTCCCAGTGCTCATTAAACTGATAGCCCAGAATGCCATACACACCACCATCCCGGAAATTGTCGCCTCCGTAATTGATGTTGTTGAGATAGGTACCCAAAGCCATCCACAGCTTGTTGTCCTTGGTGAGCGGCGTGAGATACGTGGCATTGATGGTCTGGGTAAAACCGCCCCAGTGTGGCGCATGCTTGCCGAAAGTGGCGAAGACGGAAAGATCTACCGAGAGGTTCAGTCCCTTATGGAGTCCCCAGCCATATCGGTTCCAGCCATATTTGCCCCAGTCATTTCCCCAATAGTCATAGCTGTTTCCCAATCCTCCCGAATTGACCAGATTGGAAATAGGATTGTTATAATAATCACTATCCTGAGGATTCTTCAGATAACTGCCCATCTTGTAGAGTTCGTCACTGTTGGAATCGATATGCCGGATAGGGGTATAGGTATTCTTCACCGGTTTTCCGCCATATACTATGGTTTTCCCGTCCTGATATACCGTATCGCCTGGCAACAGCCAGTCTTCCCTCGGACTATCCTGACTGTGCAGAGGTCCGAAGCTCACGTGCTGTGCCTGGGCTTTCATTCCTATCAGTGCGAAGCCCAGGAGAAGAAGATATAATCTTTTTGTTGTCATCATATCAAATCGTTTATGTAGCCTCGTTTTCGAAGCTTTTTATGTTATTCACCAATTTTCGAGCATCATTTTGCCCGTTTCTGTCATTTTGCACGCAAAGATATAAAGAAAGTTTGAGAAAAGCATAACTTTTTAGAATAAAATCATTATCTTTGCAATCAATAACATAAAAAACAGATTTAAGTATTAAGAAAATGAAAAAGATAATAACGATATCTGCCCTTTTGCTGGCTGCTTTTGCTCCTCAGGCAATGGCGCAGGAACAGACTCAGCAGACTGCCCGTCCGGCATTCGACAATGAGTTGCTCCCTTGGGAGACACCTCGTGATACCACCTGCCACGAGGTACTGCTGGAAACCACGATGGGCAATATCCGTGTGGCTCTTTATAACGATACACCGCATCACCGCGACAACTTCCTCAAGCTCGTGAACAGCGGATATTACAACGGCTGTATCTTTCAGCGTGTCATCAAGAACTTCATGATCCAGGGTGGTGATTACTCTTGTCGCAAGGTTACTCCCGGAAAGGTGGAGAAGTTTGATGTCAACTATACGGTACCAGCCGAAATCATCTATCCTAAATATTACCACAAGCGCGGTCAGCTCTGTGCAGCCCGTGAGGGGGATGATGAGAATCCAACCAAGGCATCAGCCTCTACCGATTTCTATATCACCTGGGGCAGAAACTTCTCACCCCGACAGATGGAATACTATGTAGAGAAGGAGAAAAGAGAGGGTGCGAAATCCTACGCTCTGCCATCCGAGCAGTTGCAGCAGGGTTACATCAAGCATGGTGGAGTGCCTCATCTGGACAATGGATATACCGTGTTCGGCGAGGTGCTGGAAGGTATGGATGTGGTAGATAAGATCCAGAATGTGGCTACCAACAAGGACAACAATGACCGCCCGCTGGAAGACATCGTCATCACCAGGGCCACCCAGGTGAAATAGACCAGCAAGGGGAAAATACCTAAAATGAAAACAATAACATTATAATACGGGAAAAATGAAATCTTTAAAGGAGTTATACCGAATTGGCAAGGGACCATCGAGCAGTCATACGATGGGACCTCAGCGTGCAGCTAAGCTCTTCCTGGAGCGTTGTGCTAATGCTTCGTCCTACGAAGTTACATTGTATGGTGCCCTGGCTGCTACCGGCAAGGGTCACATGACCGATGTGGCTATCGAGGAAGTGCTCAAGAAGCATATTGTTCATATCATCTGGAAGCCTCAGGTCTTCCTGCCTTTCCATCCTAACGGAATGAAGTTTGTGGGCAAGGACCTGAATGGCGACGTGATTGATGAGTGGATTGTTTATAGTATCGGTGGCGGTGCCATCTCGGATGGTTCTGATGGACAGTCGGAGTTGGGCGCTGAAGATGTCTATGACCTGAAGACGATGGCGGAAATCCAGAAATGGTGCTACGACAACGGCCGCTCTTTCTGGGAATACGTGGAGAAATGCGAGGATCCGGATATCTGGGATTATCTCCGTAAGGTCTGGGATACCATGAAGCAGTCTATCCACAATGGTCTCAGTCATGAGGGTGTCTTGCCTGGACCGCTGAAACTCCAGCGCAAGGCTGCTGTCTATCATATCAAGGCAAAGGGCTATCGTGCTTCCTTGCAGAGCCGCGGACTGATTTATTCCTATGCACTGGCGGTGAGTGAGGAGAATGCATCAGGCGGTACCATCGTTACGGCTCCTACCTGTGGTGCCTGTGGTGTACTTCCTGCCGTACTCTATCACATGCATACCGCTCATGAAATGAGCGAGGAGCGCATCCTCCGTGCTTTGGCTACTGCCGGACTGGTGGGTAACATCGTCAAGCACAATGCTTCTATCAGTGGTGCTGATGTGGGTTGCCAGGGTGAGGTAGGTGTAGCCTGTGCGATGGCTTCAGCTGCGGCATGCCAGCTCTTCGGTGGTAGTCCTGCCCAGGTAGAGTATGCTGCCGAAATGGGATTGGAGCATCATCTGGGTATGACCTGCGACCCGGTTTGCGGATTGGTACAGATTCCTTGCATCGAGCGCAATGCCTTTGCGGCTGCCCGTGCCCTGGATGCTGATCTCTACGCTTCCTTCTCGGATGGTCATCACAGCGTATCATTCGATAGAGTAGTAGAGGTGATGCGACAGACCGGTCACGATCTCCCTTCGCTCTATAAGGAAACCAGCGAGGGCGGTTTGGCAAAAGGCTTTAAAGGAGAATAATGATTAATTAGATGATTTATAATAGATTAAAACGATTTAGTTTAAGTACTTTAGTAATAGCAGTCTGTCTTCTCCTGTCTTCCTGCGGCTCGGATTCTTCCGATGCGAAGAAGCAGTTGAAGACGAAGGCTGATTTGCAGGGCGCCGTTATCGGCGTACAGTTAGGTACCACCAGCGACGGCCTTGCCACTGATTTGGAAAAGAAAGGAGATGGCACCAAGGTAGAACGATACAACAAGGGAGCCGATGCCATTCAGGCGCTCCTCCAGGGTAAGATCGACTGTATGGTGACCGATGAGGCACCAGCTAAGGCATTCCAGCGGGTGAATCCTTCTCTCCGCATTCTGCCGGAAACCTTCGATGCCTCCTCTTTCGCCATCTGTGTGGCAAAGGATCATGCCGAATTGCGGCAGTCCATCAATCATGCCATCCGTATCCTGAAGGAGAATGGCGTCATCGATTCCATCGTCAACCGTCATCTGGAACGGGGCATTACCGTGGCTTATACGCCTAAGGCTTCGGATGTGAAGAAGAATGTTCCTGAAGCGCTGCAGAAGCTCGGGCTGAAGAAGAGTCTCCGCTTTGCCACCAACGCCACCTTCGAACCATTCGAGTACTATCAGGATGGTAAGATTGTGGGTATCGATGTAGATGTGGCGAATGCCATCGGCGATGTGCTGGGCGTGGATGTCGAGATTCTCGATATGGAGTTTGATGCCATCATCACTTCCGTACAGGCAGGCAAGGCTGATGCCGGTATCGCCGGTATCACCGTCACCCCTGAGCGGGAGAAGAACATCGGATTCACCGATTCCTACGCCGATGTGCGACAGGTCATCATGGTAAATTCTGAAAATGCAGAAGTAGCTGGTGCACAGCATGGATTTCTGGATAAGTTCAAGTCTTGCTTCATCGATGACAACCGCTATGAGTATCTCCTGCAGGGATTGGGCAATACGCTCATCATCACCTTCTTCGCCATCATCCTTTCCGTGATTCTCGGTACGCTGATTGCCATTGTCCGTGCCCGTCACGAACGCCGAGGCGGTTGGCGCATTCCGAATATGCTCTGCCAGTTGTATCTCACCATCATGCGTGGTACGCCTACCATGGTGCAGTTGCTCATCATCTATTATGTGGTCTTCGCCTCAGCCGATGTCAACAAGATTCTGGTGGCCGTCATAGCCTTCGGTTTGAACTCTGCGGCATATATTGCCGAGGTCATCCGTTCGGGTATCATGTCGGTAGATGAGGGGCAGATGGAAGCGGGTAGAAGTCTCGGTCTTTCTTATGGCAAGACCATGCGACTCATCATCCTGCCACAAGCCTTCAAGAATGTGCTGCCGGCGATGGGTAATGAGCTTATCACCCTGCTTAAGGAGACTTCCATCAGCGGTTACATCGGTCTCGTGGATCTTACCAAGGGTTCCGATATCATCCGCAGCATCACCTACGAGGCAATGATGCCGTTGGGTGTAGTAGCCTGTCTGTATCTCATCATCGTCCTCGGACTGAATGCCGGAGTGAGAAAGTTGGAAAAGCGTTTGAGAAAGAGCGAAAGATAATAGATGAGAAAGAGCGAAAGATAATAGATGAGAAAGAGTGAAAGATAACAGAATGGATAAAATGAACGTGATAATCAAGATAGAAGGACTTCGCAAGCGCTTCGGCGACAACGAAGTCCTGAAAGGCATTACCACTTCCGTCAAGCAGGGCGAAGTGGTTGCCATTATCGGCCCGTCGGGCTGTGGCAAGAGTACCTTCCTGCGTTCCATCAATCTCTTGGAGGAACCTACGGAGGGAAAGATTCTGATAGATGGCATAGACCTTACCTCCTGGGATGTAGATATCAACAAGATGCGTCAGCGGGTGGGTATGGTGTTCCAGCAGTTTAATCTCTTCCCGAACATGACCATCCGCCGCAACATCATGCTGGCACCGGTAGAGTTGGGGAAGATGACCCGTGAAGAGGCGGATGAGAAGGCTACAGAGCTTCTCTCCCGCATCGGATTGCTGGACAAGGCAGACAGTTACCCGGATAGTCTTTCGGGCGGACAGAAGCAGCGTGTAGCCATCGTCCGTGCCCTGGCAATGAATCCGGAGGTTCTTCTTTTCGATGAACCTACTTCTGCGCTCGACCCGGAGATGGTAGGAGAAGTATTGCAGTTGATGAAGGATGTGGCTGCAGAAGGTATGACGATGGTGGTAGTAACCCACGAAATGGGCTTTGCCCGTGAAGTTGCCAATCGTGTGCTCTTCTTCAGTGATGGCTATATCACGGAGGATGGCACCCCAGAAGAAGTCTTCAATCATCCGAAGTCTCCAAGACTCCAGGAGTTCCTGGGTAAAGTCCTGTAAAGTGATTAATGATTATCATACAAAAAAAGATGCATTGCTGAACAATCCGCAATGCATCTTTTTTTGTATGATGTCTATAATCATTATTTTTTAGCCTCAATGATCTCTTCAGCACGCTTCAGCGCCTTGCTGATATGATCAGTGATGTTCTCCTTGCCGAGCATATTGTAGAAGCCAGCCTTCTCCAACTGGGCGTTTACCTTTTCGCAGACACCGGAGAGAACAACCTGGATATCCTCCTTCTGACTCATCTCACAGAGGTTGGTGAGGTTGTGGATACCCGTAGAATCCACGAAAGGAACCTTACGCATACGGATGACGCGAACCAATGGACGGTCGCCGAAGGCTGCCATCACTTCCTCAAATTTATTACCTGCTCCGAAGAAGAAAGGACCGTTGATCTCATATACCTCCACGCCCTTAGGAATCGTATAGTGCTCCAGGTTGGTAGAGAGGAAATCATATTCCTTGTTCAAATCAATCTCATCCTCAGTAACTACCGTCACATCAGTGGTCTCGCTCATTCGCTTCATGAAGAGCAGACAGGCGATGATCAGACCCACCTCGATGGCGATGGTCAGGTCGAAGATGATGGTGAGGAAGAAGGTAATCAGGAGCACGGTAACGTCGCTCTTAGGATTCTTCATCAATGCCAGGAAACTTCTCCAGCCGCTCATACCGTATGAAACCACAACCAGTACACCAGCCAGGCAAGCCATAGGAATATACTTGGCGAGCGGCATCAGGAAGAGGAAGATGAGCAACAGTACCACAGCGTGGATGATACCTGCGACAGGAGTCTTACCGCCGTTGTTGATATTGGTCATTGTGCGGGCGATGGCACCAGTAGCAGGAATACCGCCGAAGAGTGGGGAAGCGATGTTCGCCAGACCCTGGGCAATCAACTCTGTATTAGAGTCGTGGTGGTCGCTGATGACACCGTCGGCAACGGTAGCAGAGAGCAGACTCTCGATGGCGCCGAGGATAGCGATGGTGATGGCAGGAGATACCAGACTCTTGATGGTCTCCCAGTTCATCTCAGGAACCTGGGCAGCAGGCAACTCGTTGCTGATAGAGAAACGGTCGCCGATGGTCTCGATGCTCTCTACACCGGCAAACTGCTTGAGCAGCAGCGCTACAACGGTCATCAGGATGATGGCGATGAGCGATCCCGGAATCTTCTTGCTGAACTTAGGAGTGATGGCGATGACCACCACGCTAACCACACCGATGAGGGCACACCAAGGGGCGATGGTGTCGAAACTCTGGAAATAGACACCCCATTTCGCCAGGAAGTCAGAAGGATTGGAAGCCAATGTCAAACCGAAGAGATCCTTGATCTGAGTGGTGAAGATGGTTACGGCGATACCGCTGGTGAAACCTACCACGATAGGATAAGGGATGTACTTGATGATGGTACCGAGTCGGAGCAGGCCGAAGAGCACCAGGAAGAGACCTGCCATCAGCGTTGCGATGGTCAATCCCTCGAATCCATACTTCTGGATGATGCCGTAGATGATGACGATGAATGCTCCTGTAGGTCCACCGATCTGCACTTTGCTTCCGCCGAAGATGGAGATGATGAGACCCGCTACGATGGCTGTGATGATACCCTTCTCGGGTGTCACGCCAGAAGCGATACCAAATGCGATGGCCAGAGGCAGGGCTACGATACCAACGATGATACCTGCCATAAGGTCAGACATGAATGTTTTCTTGTTGTAACTCTTCAAGCAAGAAAACAAACTCGACTTAATTGCTATTGCCTTCATTTAAAAAGTTTTGTTATATGAATTAATGTGATTTTTTGCTTCGTTATCCGAAAATCGATTGCAAAGGTACAACTATTATTTCATATAACAAAATCTTTTTTAATGTTTTTTAATTACTGCAGCTGAGTCATGTGATACCCCAGTCTCTTCAGTTCCATGGCTGCGCCCATCAGATACATTTGATGTAAAGCTGCAATGAAACCACGGAAAGCAGCCTCTGTACCAGGCTCATATCCCTGATGGATGAGCAGGGTATAGGTGCGAGCGGCACACTCTGCAACGATGGTAGAAGTAGCCTTGTGCTCGTTCTCGTCGAGCAGCAGAACCTGGTCGAGAATATAGTCATCCATGTGGTCGAAATCAATGCGGTCTCTGAGGTATTCATAAAGATTATCTACCTTGCCATACAGCTCCCAGTCCTCGTCCCAGTATTTGGCGATGGCCATGCCCACGAACATAATCCATCCCAGAGCCACGGTAGGGTATTTGCTGAACTCGCGCATGGCATCAGGCAGATAGCTTTCGCCTATCTTCGCCCACTGCTCCTCGATGTCTGGAGCATCCGGAAACTGCTCGTCAACACGCTGTCTGCCAGTAAGATACATACTCAGATCCTGCTTGAAGATCTCTTCTATTCTTTTGCTTTTATTTTCCATATTATTTAATCTTTATTGTCTCTAACTGTCATTGAAGGTACAAAGGTAAAACAAAAAACTCAGATAATGCCCGTTTTTTACAAGTTTTAATGCTTTCCCCCTTCCGGAATATTGCTTAATTCTTTAGTATATGGTAAGTTGTAATGCTCCGTTAGATGATATTCCTTATTTGAGGGATGGAAGATTCCCACAGATTTCACGGATTTCCGCAGATTTTTGTTGATTTATGCGGTCGGATGAAGGTCACGCAGATTTGGCTTTCCCTTCGGCCGCCGATTTTCAATTCGCAAATGACGCAGATGAGTACGGGAATATGTAATTACAGATGAAAAGAAAGTGTGAAATGAGGGTGGATAAATATGTTTTTGCAGAAAAAGTAATAGTTGAGCGTAAATAATAAGAGAAATATTTGGCAAATTGCTTTTTTAGTCGTACTTTTGTAGGCAAGTATCAATTAGAAATGACATATGAATATAACGTCGATAACTTTCAATAATTTCCGTTGCTTCGGAGAATATCACTTGCAGTTCAAACCAACTGTAAACTTACTGTTTGGTGTGAACGGTTGTGGTAAGACTTCTATCCTGCGTGGTCTAAAGATAGCAATGAGCTCATTTTTCTCAGGTTTTTCCGATAGTAACACTCGTTTTATTGGAATCTCTAATGATGATTTTATGAGCGAGGTGCATGATGGGGTAGAGTCTTTAGAACGACAAGTGATTATATCCTACGATTTTGCGGAGTTTCAAAATATGATTCTGAGTCGAACAGGCAAGAAAAATCGTACAGCAATTTCTGGCATCAAGCCTTTGCGTGATTACACTCATTCGTTATATCACGATCTTTCAACAGAAGATGATGGGAGTATAGCCCTACCACTTTTCGCTGCTTTCTCAACAGAAGACATTCACAGTAGCCGCAAGTTAGATCGTTCTATCTTCTGTAAATATTACCAGCCTCGTTCGTTCGGTTATTACGAATGTTTGCAGGGGGATGGATTCTTTGATTATTGGATGCATCGATTGCTCATCCTGCAAGAAGGACAGAAGTCGCTTGGTGAAATTGAAGTTGTGCAATGCGCAATAGGAGAAGCTTTGGGGGATAGTGGTTGCAATATTATCAGAAATGTGTCTATACGTCCATTGCAGAAGACAATCTATTTTCATTTTGTTGATGGTCGAGAGATTGACTCACGAAATTTGAGTGATGGTTACAAGAGGCTTGTGAATATTGTAACAGACTTGTCTGTACGTTGTTATATTCTGAATGGCAAGAAATACGGTATGGAGTGTTGTCATGAGACGCAGGGAGTTGTGCTGATAGACGAAGTGGATTTGCATCTGCATCCGGAATTACAGTCGGTAGTTTTGCAATCCCTTCATCGAACTTTCCCTAAAATTCAGTTCATAGTTTCTTCTCATGCTCCAATGGTGTTGTCGAGTGTAGAGACTAATGATGATAATGAAGTGGTTCATCTGCAATATCAGAATGGTAATTATACTGCTGAGCCAATTGTGACTTATGGTATGGATGCCTCTACGATTCTAGAGACTTATATGGGCAAACGCTCCCGTGTGGCAGAGGTGGAAGAAAAATTGAAACATCTCTTTGCTTTAATTGATGAGGAGAAGTTTGCTGAGGCAAAGTCGGAATTGGGCTCAATGCGTGAAAAGTATTCTGACACAATTCCAGAGCTATCACGTGCCGAGTCAATGTTGTTATTTCTTGAAGATTAGAGGAATATGAATATAAGAAAATCAGCAGAACCCAAGGAGTGGACAAAATACAAGAATATTCCTGGGGTGCAGTTCAGCGGTATTCCTGCACTACAGGAATCTCTGTATCGTGAGCAGGGCTATTTATGTGCCTATTGTGAGCGTCGAATTCCTGTAAGGGATAAAATGTCCACCGAGGACCATCGTATAGAGCATTGGCATTGTCGTGATAAATATCCTGATGAAGTTTTCAGCTATGGAAATCTGCTGATGTGCTGTCCTGGCCAGATAGGGGGTGGAGAAAGTCATTGCGATGTAAGGAAAGGTAACGATATTATCGAGTGGTCACCTCTCAAAAAGGAGTGTACTGATAGTATTAGATATAGCTCTGATGGCACAATTTTGTCAAGCAATGCAAGATGGGATAAGGAACTCAACGAAAAGTTGAATTTAAACCATGAAATTTTGAAGCGTAATAGGGAGCAGACTCTACGAGGAGTTATTGAAGGAATAAACTCCAAAAGAGGAAAAGGTGTTTCGTGGACGCAGAAAGATGTTAAGGATCAACTAGAAAAGTGGTCTAATAAGCATGATGATGGTAATGGTCATGCTGTCTATTATCCTTTTCATGGCATTGTCGTTTGTTTTCTTAAGAAGAAATTGGCAACGCTGAGCAAAAAAGGAGTATAATGCGGTCGGATGAAGGTCACGCAGATTTCACGGATTTCCACAGATTTTTTTTGACCTATGCGGTTGGGGAAATTTTGATTACACCGATGAAATGACCACCCATCCGATGCCGAAAGGATAGGGGGGCTAGACTGGGCATTGCCTTGCTAAAGGCGGTAATAGTGGGAGCTGATTTTGAGGTAATTTGCTGATGAGATGCAGATTTCTATTGATTTTCTTTGTGGTTTTAAGAAAAAAGCGTATATTTGCTGCAAAAAAAGTTTATGTATTATATTTGGTTCGATGAAAGTGATAAAGAGGGTGCGTATTACTCCAATTTCTATGGCGGCATTCTCGTAGATTCTAAAAACTACGAGAAAGTGTTAGCTATGTCTAAAACTTTTATTGAAGAGTTAGGTATAACTGAGGAAATCAAATGGCAAAAAGTAAACGAATTTTGGTATGAGAAGTATTTGACTCTTGTTGATTTCATCTTTGATTTGTTGGCTCAAGGTTATATCAAAATACGAATTTTTTTTCGTAATAACCAGTATATGGCTCCCTATTTAACAAGAGAACAAAGACATAAGGCTTATCCTTTGTTATACTATCAATTTATCAAGCATGCTTTTGGTTTCCAATATTCTAATCCTGAGAACAAACCTCAGTACTTAAAAATTATGTTGGATGATATTCCTTTGAAGGGTGAGGATAAGAAAGAGTTTAAGAACTTTATCTATGGACTCAACAATGATAAGGGATTTCAAAAGGCTAATATACATATTCGTGAGTCTGATATTTGTGAAATTGATTCTTCAGAACATCTTATGTTGCAATTTATGGACTTAATCTTGGGATCGATTTGCTTTCGCCTCAATAATAAGCATAAAATCAAGGATGGTACTACCAATCGTAGAGGTAAAAGAACTATTATCAAGGAAAAGCTTTATAAATATATTAATTCTAAGATACGGGAATTGCATCCAGGGTTTAATATTGGGGAAAGTACTGGCATCAGCCAAATTGAGGAAAGATGGACTTTGCCATACAGCCATTGGAGTTTTAAACCAAGTAATTATGTCCGTGATACTTCGAAAGCAAAAAAATAACTCCTGCGTATCTACACGAGTGAGCTACGACACACGTAGCCTTTCAATACGCCAAGAGTTATTTTTCTACTGCAAAGATAATACAAATATTTATATGTTGCAAATATTCAACTTGATTTTGGGGTAAGTTTAATCAAGATTAACAAAAATCACTATTTATTAATGTATTTACATAATTTTTGAATGGAACTCCACCTTCTTCCCAAGGCGGGCTTAGGCCGTCTAGCTTAAGAGAGGAATTTAAGTTTTTATTTGTTTACTTGGGTAGGAGGCTCTCATAGATTAAATCTGTGGGAATTATACGACAAAGCCCCAACCTTATGTGCTGGGACATAAGATTGGGGGGGAAAGGAAAGAGAGATGAGTACGGAAAATTATATGTGGAAATGAATGTTGGAAAGCCACTTCTTGACATCGAAACATGGACACTCCTTGTGAACGCCAGGGAGATTTCGATGACCCAGGATCTCGGCTTCAGGATAGTCGGTACAGAGACTCTTCAGAAGCTCTCGCATCGCAGCCTTCTGGGCTGGCGTGCGGGTGTCGGCAGGATGGGCTTCGGCATCCAGACCACCCTCGTAACAGATGCCAATGCTGTGGGCGTTGTAATGACGGGCATGAGCGCCAGGCTCCGACTCCGGACGGCACGGATAAATCACTCCGTTCTTCGTGATGTAATAGTGATAACCGATGTCACGGAAACCACGGGCTAAATGACACGCCTCCAACTCGCCTACCGTGAAGTCCTGGGTGACTCGGGTGGCACTGCAGTGGATGACGATTAAATACCTCAGTTCGGGATAAGAAATAGTGCCTAAAAAAGTTGGTAATCTCCGATATTT